>WBZL01000285.1_pt1 | contig 55502 bp, 38 predicted proteins | sample 5204291 | NCBI WGS metagenome assembly WBZL01 (sample SAMN12344345, study PRJNA552823) | activated sludge metagenome | biome: Activated sludge suspended growth; feature: Nitrification reactor; material: Wastewater; isolation source: activated sludge from nitrification reactor of wastewater... | reverse complement strand
GGTGCCAACGCCCTGCAGGCGAGCTGCCTTTTCTACCTCGGCAACGTGGCATCACACCAGCGCCGCCTGGAAGACGCCCGTGCCCTCCACTTGCGGGGCCTGGAGATCCGGCGTGGTCTGCGCGGTGGTCGCCAGGTGGGCGCTTCGCTCTCGGCCCTCGGCCGCGTCGCCCAGCAGCTGGGGCGCTATCCCGAGGCGCTCGCCTACTATCGCGATGCCGAGCAGAGCCTCGCCGGCGACGACGGCAGCGTCGAGGCCGCGTTCGCCTTTCTCGGCCTCGGCACGGTGTTCTCTCGGTTGGGGGACTTCGCCGCCGCCGCCGCACCGCTGCGGCGTGCCCTGGCCCTGCGCGAAGCACGCGAGGAGGTGATCGGCCAGGCCATCGCCCGCCTGGCGGTCGCCGAGCACTTTCTGATGCTGGGCAGGCCCGACAACGCCCTCAAGGAGGTGCGCCGGGCGCACTTCGACCTACGCCTGCAACCCACGCTGACCACGGCGCTGGGCAACGCCGAGCGCCTGCTGGGGCAGATCCAGCTGCAGACCCAGCAGACGGCGGAGGCGGCCGAGCACTTCGCGGCCGCGGCGGAGATCCACCAAAAACTCCGAGACGCCGAGGGCCAGGTACTGGATCTGACGTTCTGGCTCGAGCAGAGCGTGGCCACCGGCGACGAGACCGAAGCACGCCGGCTCGCCTTGCGGCTCGAAGCGCTGCTGCAAGAGACGAACGGCCTCGAACGGCCGGAGATCACCGAGCTGCGCGTCTTCCAGGCCTGGCGCTGGCTCGCCCGCAGCGCGCCCGAGCGCCAGCGCGCCCTCGACCATCTGCGCAGCGCCTACCGCCAGCTCTTCCTCAAGATGACCCACCTCTCCCAGGACCAACGCCACCAGTTCCTCTTCCAGGTCCCGGACCACCAGGCGATCGTCGCGGCGGCGACGGCCGAGGGGATGTCGTTCCCCGGCCTACCCTTGCCTAAGGTCTGATCGGCCCGGCGCGCCGGGCAGGGCGGAACGCTCAGTCGGCCGTGGGCGGCATCAACCAGCCGAGCAGCAGCCCGGCGGCACAACCGCCGAGGTGAGCGGCGTTGTCGATGCCGGGGACGCTGAAGCCGAGGACGACGTTGAAGACCGCCCAGCCGCCGAGCTGCAGAAGGAGCGAGCGCCCGGCCGGCAGCAGGCGGTCGCGGCGGCGCAGCAACCAGCCGACGAGGGCCCCCAGCAGGCCGAAGATGGCACCGGAGGCGCCCGCCGAGAGCCCCGAGGGATCACTGGTGAAGACGCTGGCGAGCGAGCCGGCGAGCCCGGCGACGAAGTAGACCAGCCCCATCCGCGGCGTCCCGGCGAGGTGCTCGAACAAGGTCCCCAGCTGGAAGAGGGCCCAGCCATTGACCAGCAGGTGGACGATCCCGATGTGCAGGAAGAGGCTGGTGAAGAGCCGCCACCACTCGCCGGCACGCACCAGCGCCGGTGCGTTGGCGCCCAGGCGGACGAGCACCTCGGTGCTGGTCGAGCCGCCGCTGGCCACCTCGACGCCGAACACCACGACGATGGCGACGAGCAGCAGACGGGTGAGCGGTGCCCCGCCCCAGCTTCGGCTCACGGCTGGATGCTTCGCGCGCCGGTACGGTCGAGGAAGCCGTCGAGCTGGTGCTGCTCCGCCGCACCGAGCCGGCGGCGCTCCACGAGGTAGGTTTCTCCCGGCTGCGGCAACGGCACCTCGACGTGCGAGAAGGCCCGCTCGAGGTCCTGGCAGGCCGAGCCCAGACCGAGGATGGCAAGCGACCGGCAGGCCCCGAAGAGCTGCTGGCCGACGCGACTCTGTATCTCCACCCCGAAGGTGGGCGGCAGCTCGAGGGGAGTCACCAGGTAGCCGGACGGCGAGCGCGCGATGCGAACGCGGCCGAGCACGGCCCGGCGCTGGCGCGGTACGGTGAGGACGTCCGCGAAACGCGAGGTGGCGCCGGCAACCGTGAGGTCGGCGACCAGCTTGCCCTCGCCCTGCATCTCGAGCTGGAGGGCGAGGCCGTAGACACCGCCTTCCGCCTCGGGCCGCAGCACGATCCGGTTAGAGAGCAGCTCGAGCTGGTGCTCGGGAGAGGTGAGGGCGACGACGAACGGCCCGCTCTCGAAGGGGATGATGTCCGGCGCCAAGTGCTCGTATCGCTGGTTGAGGCTGGCGAGCTCGAAGATCCCGGGAGGATCGGCGGGGGCCGGCGCTGCCGCCAGGGCGAGGACCGCCAGGCAGGCCACGGCGGCCGCTGCACCGCCGCGGGCGAGGAGGCGATGGGCATTCCTGGTGAGCTTCACGGTCGTCGCACCTTGCATTGCATCGGGCCTCGCGGTGGCCAGGGGCGCGCGGTCGGCCCGCCGGGCTCAGCGATAGTAGCCACGGACCGTGCGGGCTTTCAACCCGGACCCCTTGACCTTGACCTCGACCTCGCGGAACTCTCCGGCACTCGTCTTGGCATTGGAGGCGAAGGCGAGGAGGTAGCGGCTGCGCAGCTCACGCTCGATCTCCGAATAGACGCCTTCGAGCTCCTCGGCCCTGTCGATGTGGAACACGCGGCCGCCCGTTTCCTCGGCTAGCGCCGCCAGCTTGCGGCGGATCCTGAGGTCGAGCTCCGAGACGTTGAGGCCGATGGCGTAGATCGCGACACCGCTGCGGCGGGCGAACTCGAGGGCCTCGGGGAAGCTGATCGAGCTCGCCGTGTCGTCACCGTCGGAAAGCAGGATGAGCGCCTTCTGGCCGCTGAGCTCCCGCGAGTAGTAGAGGCTGGTGACCAGGGCGTCGTGGAGCGCCGTGGTGCCCACCGCCTGCAGCCCTTCGATGCCCTGCGTGCAGGCGCCGACGTCATCCGTCGGGGGCATCAGCAAGGTGGGCTTGCCGGAGAAGCCCACGACGTAGCAGCGGTCCTGGCGGCCGACCACCCGCGCCAAGAAGTTCCGGCCGGCCTGCTGCGCCTCGACCAGCGAAGAGGCCATCGAGCCCGAGGTGTCGATCGCGATCCCCACCACCAAGGGGAGGTTCTCCACCTTCTCGAACTTGGCGATCGTCTGCGGCTTGCCGCCCTCGAGGATGGTGAATTCGCCCTCGCCGAGCCCCTGCACCAGGCGGCCACTGCGATCGCTCACGGTGGTGTAGAGCTCCACCAGCCGCACGTCGAGCTCCTCGACGTACTCGGGGGCGTTGAGGAAGCGCACGTCCTCCACCTGGTGGCCGTCGTCGAGCACCGCGACCGCCGAGAGGTAGGTGGTCTCCTGGCCGGCCGGCACGGCGATCGCGGTCTGCCACGGTGGCCTGTTGAGCGTCGCCACCACCTGGTCGTTGATCTTGAACTCCACGCGCACCACCGTGCGCTCGTCGGGCACCACCACCTCGGCCCGCGCCAGCACCTGGCCCACGGTCTTCACCCCGGCCGGCGGCTCGACGAGACTCACCCGGAAGGCGCCGCGCGGCTGGTTGAGCACCACCTCATCGGCGGCCACCAGCTCATCGGCATCGTCGTAACCCTCGGCGCGCACGATCTGCTCGGTGGGGAAGGTGGCGAGCCGCAGCTCGGCCTCCCACGGCGGCTGCTGGCGCGTCTGCTGCGGTTTGCCGTCGACCAGGAACACCACCTTCCTGATCCGCGACCCGGTCACCAGCGCCTGGGCCCGCCAGAGACCGAGGTTCACCTGGCCTTCGAGGGGAGGCGCCAGGAGCAGGGCGTCCCGCGCCTCGACGGCCGCCTCGCGCGCCAGCTGCTGGCCGAGCTGCACGCTGACCGCCGTCGCCAGCTCGCGGTCCCCTTCCTGCGGCTCGTCCGGGACCCGGAAGGCCTTGGCGACCCAGGCCTCGGCGCGCGAGACCTCGTCGGTGATCTTCAGGCGGACCACGAAGCCGGCGCCAGGGCGCAGCGCCTGGTCGAGGGCGAGGCTCAGCCGACCGCCGGGCTCGACCGGCGCCGTCTCGAAGCGGGCTCGCGTCTCACCGAAGATCTGCCTGTCCTCGCTTTCGAGCACGCCTTCGACGAGCACCTCGATCTTGCCCTCGAAGGAGGCTTCGAGCGGCGGCGCAGCCGGCAGGTTGATCAGCACCCGGGTCGCCATCATCTGGCCGCGGACGTCCGGGAAGAGCAGGGTAAGCGGCTCCACCTGGAGCACCGGCGGGGGCGTCGTCGCCGGCTCGGCCAGCGCCTCACGCACCCAGCGGCCGAGGTCGGCCGGCGGGGCGAGGAAGGACTCGATGGCGGGGGCGGTGGGCCGGCCGCGCAAGAAGCCGAAGAGGCCCTCCACCCCGGTCGCCTTCTCGATCAGCCGGGTCTCCGGGCAGGCCGTCTGGTCGAACGGCGGGCTCGAGATCAGGTTGCGCAGCTCCTCGTACTGCTGCAGCAGGTACTCCATCTCCGAGCGGTAAAGGACGCGCTTGCTGTCGAAGGGCTGCCAGAGCTGGAAGGGGCTGCCTGGGTGGGCGCGGTAGAGCACGATCTTCGGCGCCTCCGGCCAGTCGACCTTGCGGCTGAAGAAGCGGCGCTTGCCGTCCTCTTGGGTGGCGCTCGCCGAGGTCTGCAGCGTGCTGACCGCTCGCCCGCCGGCCAGCGAACCCGGCGCGTAGCTCCACACCTCGAGGTCCTTGTAGGTCATCCCGCAGTCGATCGGCTGGCGGTCGAGGGGGCGCCCGGCGAGGAAGTAGAGCCGGTAGCGGACGTCGGCCGGCGAGACGAAGAGGGCTCGGGCCTCGGCGGTGCGGCGGGCGAGCGCCTCGGTGAGCTCGTTGCCCGGGGTCTCGGGGAAGGGGTCGCGCGCCAGAAAGGCGGCGATCCAGGCTGCCCTCTCCTCGGCCTTCATCGCCAGCAGGGCCTCGCGCTCGGCGTTCGTCAGCAGCCAGCCAGGGCCGTCCTGGAGGAAGGCGCGCTCCTCCTCGGGCCAGCCGAGCGGATCGCTCGCGCCCCCGGCCGCAGCGGTCAACAAGGCAGTGCCGAGGCCAAGGCCGAGCACCAGGCCCACACGTCGTCCGGCAAGGATCCGCATGGGCCGGCCTCGTTGCACGGCAGGTGCCAGCCGACGGAATGCCATATGCTTCGCGGGTCTCGTTCCACTACCGAGAGTCAGGACGATGCCCACCCGCCGCAACCAAGCCATCCGTACCTGGGAAGCCGGTGACCAGGTGCAGGGCTTCGCCTTGCTGACTCGCAAGGAGACGCGGACGGACCGCACGGGCAAGGCCTACCTCGACCTCGAGCTGGCCGACAGGAGCGGCAGCATCGCCGGCAAGGTGTGGGGGGACAACCCGCTCGTCGAGGGCCGCTTCGAGGCCGGCGATTTCGTGGCCTTTCGCGGCACCGTCAAGCTCTACCGCGAGGCCCTCCAGCTCACTCTCGACGACTGTAGGGTAGCGGCCGAGGAGGACCGGCGCTATGGCTTCGACGAAGCCGAGCTGATCCCGTCCACCAAGGAGGACATCGGCGATCTCTGGTACCGGCTGACCGACCTCTACGAGACCGCCGTCGAGCGTCCCGTGCTGCGCCGGCTGGCCGCCGAGACCCTGGCCCATTGGGGCGGCGCGCTGCGCGAGCATCCGGCGGCCAAGGCGATGCACCACGCCTACCGCGGCGGCCTGCTCGAGCACGTGGTGTCGATGGCGGAGCTCGCGGTGAAGGTCTGCGACCACTACCGCGACCTCGACCGCGACCTCATCCTGCTCGGCGTGCTCTTCCACGACCTGGGGAAGATTCGCGAGCTCGGCGTGATGCCGTCGTCGGACTACACGCTCGAAGGCCGCCTGGTGGGGCACGTGGTGATCGGCCGTGATCTGCTGCTGGAGCGCTGCGCCGCGATCGCAGACTTCCCCGCTGATCTACGCCTCCAGCTCGAGCACCTGGTGCTCTCCCACCAGGGCAAGCGGGAGTTCGCTGCCGCCGTCGAGCCGATGACCGCCGAGGCCCTCGCCCTCCACTTCATCGACGACCTCGACGCCAAGCTCAATCAGATCCGCCTGGCCCGTGACCAGGGGGCCGGCCTGCAGTTCATCAAGGGCCTGGGGCGCTACGTGTACCTCGACCCAGTCGGCGGCGAGGAGAGCAACGGCTCACCGGCCCCCGAGCCCGGCGAAGAGCCGGCACCTCCCCGTCGCGAAGGCCCGCAGCCGGCTCTCTTCTGACGCCGGAGGTGGGCCTCAGTCGCCGAGGTCGAGGGCGTTCGGGTTGGCGGTGGCGGCGGAGACCAGCAGGCCGTCCTCGAAGCGCAGCGTCTCGGGGGCAGCGCCCCCAACCCCGGACTTGACGCCGAAGAAACCGAACTCGATCCCCCGAGTGTGCAGGGTCCAGGTCTCGATCTCCTTGCCCTCCTCGGTCTTCTTCTCCACCCGCACCGGCATCCCCACGACGAAGAAGGCCTGGCGCTTGGTCATCCCGTTGAGGAGGAGCCGGTTGCCGATCGCCTGGCGGATCTCGGCCGGCCACTCCGGGTGCTCCTCCTGGAGCGGCTGCCGGGAGAAGGCCAGCTCGAAGGCCCGCTGGAAGTCCTGGAGCGACTGGATCCCGACGAAGCGCAGAACGGTGTCGTGATCATCGGCCGGCCCGACACCCTCGAGCTCGACCTCGACGGTACCTTCCTCTTCCTCCCAGTCCAGCTCGTCGAGTTTCACCGGGTCGTTGATGCGCACCGACCACACGGTGCTCTGGGCGTGGAACCAGCCGAAGGAGGCCCCATCCTGAGTCTGGGTGTTCACCGAGGTCGGTGAGATCTCGACGAGCGGTGACTGGTAGACGCCGTAGGGGTGCCGGCCTTGGGTGCACGGGGCATCGACGCGCAGGTAGAGCGTCGACGAGAACATCTGCTTGGCGGCCTTCTTGTCCTGCCGGCTGATCCCCGCCGTCGCCGGTGCCGCCAGGCCCAGGGCCAAGACGCCGGCCACGATGAGGCGGTCCCTTCCCTTCATCATCTCCATACCTCCTCGGTCGAGGAACCAGGCCCCCACCGCCGAGACGGCGGCAGGGTGCCGAGGTCCAGCGATCTCAAACGCGAGGACGGTGGAGAGAGGGGGTCAAGCGCGTCGCACAACGCGCGTTCGCGCAGCTGTGCGAGGCCGCTCTAGTAGCTGATGTCACCGCAGCGCATGCACGACGGCGGGCACCAGGTGCCGCCAGAGCACTCTTCGCCACCTCCAGTACCGCCACCGGTACCACCGCCACCGGCAGCCCCCCCTTCGCAGCTACAGCTCGGCAGCGTGAAGACGCTGCCACAGTTGCAGCAGGCGTAGCTTCCAGCGCTGCAACTTACCGAGCAGCCCGTGTTTCCACATGTGACGCTGCAAGACGTCGAGCCAGTGCCCCCCGACGAGCATGTCCGGCGCTCGACGAGCTCACTCGGTTCCTGCCAGATCGCCGACAGGGGTTCCGACCACGTGCCCCGCGCGCTCGAGAGGCCAAAGCCGGTGTAGGTGAGGATTCGCCTCCGGCCAGCCTGTTCGGCCTCCCGACGGTCGCGTTGGGCATCGTCGGTGCCGAGGAGAGAGAAGAGGACGACGAGGTCGCCCGTCGCCGAGCCAATGCGTGCACCATTCTCCCGCACCTCGACCCAAGCACGGTCGAGCTCCAAAGGAAGCTCCTGAGGGATGCGACCATAGGCTTCGAGGAGGATCACTTGGTCGTAGATGCCGTCCGGCTCCTCTCCTGGGGTCGACACGTCGACTCCCGCGACGATTCCCCAGCCGCGGACCACGTCAACCTTGACCCGACCAAAGTAGGACTCCGACCGCTCCACAGCGTGAACTGCAGGAACCGAGGCTGCTGCTAGTGCTGCCGCCAAGACCAGTGCTCTACGCATCGCGACAGATCCCTTCTTTGCGCGACAAAATCGAGAAGTGGCTCTATATGGGCGCATAGTGCCACTGGCAACAAGGAGTTGTCAAGATTTATCCATAAAGCGACGAGTCGAAACTTCCTGTCAGCGAGTGCGCCCGACGCTACGGGTAGTAGCCGCGCATCGCCTTGACCTCGAGCCCGCGGCCTTCGACCTTGAGCTCGACCTTGCGGAAAGCGCGGTCTTTGCGGACGTTCTTCGACTGATAGGCGACGAGGTACTGCGAGCGCAGCTCGTCTTCGATGCGGGCGTAGGCGGTGGCGAGCTCCGCCGTCGAGCTCAGGAAGTAGCTGCGGCCGCCCGTCTCGTCGGCCAGGCGGGTGAGGGCGCGGCGGGCCTCGGGGTCCTTCTTGTCGACGCCGACCGAGACCGTGTAGATGGTGATCCCGGCGCGGCGGGCGTAGTCGAGGGCCTCTTCGAAGCCGAAGCGGCTGGCCTCGTCCTTGCCGTCCGAGATGACGACCAGCGCCCGCTGGCCCGAGACGCCCGTGAAGTAGAAGAGGCCATAGATCAGGCTGTCGTAGAGCGCCGTGCCACGCTCGGCCTTGAGCCCGGCGAGGCCGGCGGTGAAGGCGGCGAGGTCTTTGGTGAACGGCACCGCCAGGTAGGGGCGATCGTTGAAAGTGAGGAGAGCGACGCGGTCCTGGGGCCGGATCGACTGCTGGAAGAACTCCAATGCCGCCTCGCGCGAGGGCTCCAGCCGCTCCTGCATCGAGGCCGAGGTGTCGAGCAGCAGGGCGGCATGGATGGGCCGGTCGGCGATCGCCTCGAACCGGCTGATCTCCTGCTCCTCGCCGTCCTCCTCCACCCGGAAGCGCTCGCGGCCGAGGCCTTCGACCGGCCTGCCGTCGCCATCGAGCACCGAAGCGTAGAGCTCGACCAAGTTGACGGCGAGCTGCTCACCGAAGTCGGGGGCGTTGACGAAGACCACGTCCTCGGCCGTGCTGCCGTCGGTCAGGGTGGCAACGGCCCGCACGTAGGTCAGCGCTCCGCCCTCCTCGCCGAGGCCAGGCGGCAGCACGAGCGGCTGCACGTAGGGCGACTGGAAGAGAGTGGCGAGGAGGTCCTCGTTGAGGTAGATCTCGACCTTGGCCAGCGTGTCCCCCTTCGGCACCTCGACCTCCGCCCGGGCACGCAGGCTCTGGCGGTGCTTGCTGCCGCGGCGAGGTTCGACGAGGCGGACCCGGAAGCGGCTGCCGCTGACGTTGACCAGCAGCTCGTCGCTCGCCACCTCGGCGCCGTCCGCCGCGTAGCCGCGCACCGCGAGCGTGTGGGTGCGGGGAAAGTCGCCCAGGTCGAGCTCGACAGAGAACGGTGGTCGCGTCTTGGTGAGCACCTCCTCGCCGTCGAGGACGAAGCGCACCCGCGCCACCTGGCTGCCGGTGACCAGGGTGTCGAAGCGCACCAGCCCGGCCAGTAGATCGCCCATCGGCGGCACCAGCTTGAGCGAGCTCTCGCCCCTGGCGAGCGCCGCGTTGGTCTCCGCCAGCACCGTGGCGAGGCGCGGGTCGAGCGGCGGCGGCAGCTCCTTCTCGGTGATCCGCGGCACCTCGATCTCGCGCTCCACCCGGAAGAAGCGCCCGCTCGCCAGGTTCTCGATCTTGAGGATCAACCGGTACGGCCCGCCGGGGCGCAGGTAACGCTGGAAAATCAGGGGGAAGGCCGGCGCTTCGCCAACGGCCAGCGGCCGCGCCGACTCGGCCGACGGGAAGTCGAACTTGTAGCGAAAGGAATCGAACAGCGCCGGCCCGCTCAGCACCTCACCGGTGAGCAGGAAGTGGAACGAGCGTTGGCCGGCAAGCTCCGCCGGCGCCACCGCCGCGAGCGGGATCTCGACCAGCCCCTCAAGGGCCGTGCGGTTCTGGTACCAGCCGGGATAGCCGAGGTGGAGCTGAGCGGCGAAGAGCTCGGCCGCTTCTGGCAAGTCCGTCGAGTAGGAGTTGAAGGTCGCCACCCACTCGCTGTTGGCGACCGGCGGCGGGTGGAGGGTGCGCTCGAGGATGGCCTGGTAGCCGATGATTCCCTCGCCGTCGATCCAGCGCATGGCGGCACGCAGGTACTCCGAGTCCTCCGGGCGGCACGCCGCCTCCTTGTCGAAGGTCGCCAGCTGCTCGCGCCCGAAGCTCGAGTGCCAGAGCTTGAAGGGGCCGGAGCCACCCGGCTGGTAGAAGATCAGGGCGAAGGCCGAGCGGTAGGCGTCGCTGCCGTAGGGGTAGAACCAGAGGTCGAGGGGCCAGAAGCTCGACCGGCAGCGGACGGCGCGGCTGACCAGCGGCGGTCCATTGAGCAGCAGGGCCCGGGCTCGCTCGTCGTCGAGGCGACGGAAGCGCGACCGCGCCTCCTTGACCCTCTCCGTCCAGCGCTCCTTGAGCTCGTTGCGGCCGGTGTCCGGGTAGGGGTCGCGCTCGCGCCAGAAGCGGTCGATGAAGGCATCGCGCTGATAGTCCTTGCCGAGAGCGAGGAAGGCCTGCCGCTCGTCGTCGCGGATCAGCACGGCCACCTCCTCCAGCCATTGCCGGTACTGGGCCGGCAGCGCAGCCTCGGTGGCGGCCATCGTGGTGCCGTCGGCGCTCACCGCCGGTGACGCGGCTGCTGCCGCCACGCCCGGGGCCAGGGCCAGGGTAACGGCGAGCCAGGCGGTCGACAAGCGGTCGCCTCGCTGCCTCACGGGTAGTAGCCCCGCAGGGTCTTCGCCTCCAGCTCGCCGCGGTCGAGCTTGACCTCGATGGTGCGGAAGGCGCCCGTTACCGCCGTGTTGGTCGACTGGTAGGCGATCAGGTACTGCGCGCGCAGCTCCTCCTCGATCGTGCGGTAGATCGCCGGCAGCTCGCCGACGCTGTCCACGAAAATGCTGCGGCCGCCCGTCTCGTCGGCCAGCTGGCTGAGCTTGCGGCGCGCCTCTCCCTTCGGCAGATCGAGGCCCACGGCGTAGACCGTGACGCCGGCCCGGCGGGCGTATTCCAGGGCGTCCTCGTAGCGGAACTTGCTCGACTCGTCCTTGCCGTCCGAGAGCACCAGCATGGCGCGCTGGCCCTTGATGCCGTTGAAGTAGTAGAGACCATAGATCAAACTGTCGTAGAGCGCCGTGCCGCGCTCCGCCTTGAGCCCGGCGAGCCCTCCGGCCAGCACGTGGAGGTCGTTGGTCATCTTCGCCACTAGGTTGGGCCGGTCGTTGAAGGTGATCACCGCCGCGCGGTCCTTGGGGGTGAGCACCTGCTGCAGGAAGGCCATGGCAGCGTCGCGGGCCGCCGGCAGCCGGCCCTCCATCGAGGCCGAGACGTCGAGCAGGACGGCGAGGTGCAACGGCAGGTCCCGCACCTGCTCGAAGCGCCGGATCTCCTGGGCCACGCCGTCCTCCAATACCCGGAAGCTCGGCTCGGCGAGGCCGAGGACAGGCTTGCCCTGGCGGTCCACCACGGTGGTGAAGAGCTCGACGTATTGGACCTTGATCTCGTCGGGGGCGTCCGGCAGGTTGACGAACACGAGGTCCTGCGTGGAGCTGCCGTCCGGCAGGTAGGCCACCGCCTGTACGTAGGCCAGGGGCTCGTCCTTGGGCAGCACGATCGGCTGCTCGTAAGGCTCCTGGAAGAGGGTCGCCACCCGCGTCTCGTTCAAGAACAGCTCGACCCGTTCGATCACCTGGCCGTCGGGCGGCGTCGCTTCGACCCGCGCCAGCAGGCTGCCGTCGTAGTGGGCGCCCCGCCGCGGCTCGACGAGCCGCACGCTGAAGCGATGCGAGCTGGCGTTGAGCAGCAGCTGGTCGGAGGCGAGGGCACGCCCGGTACGGTCGTAGGCCACCGCTTCGAGGGTGCGGGTGCGCGGCAGGCTGCCGAGGTCGAGCTCCACGGAGTACGGCGGCTGCTTCTTGGTGAGGATGTCGCGCCCGTCGAGGCTGAAGGTCACCCGATCGATGCCGGAACCACCCACCAGGGTGTCGATGCGCCGCATCCCCGCGAGAAGCTCACCACCCGGTGGGATCAGCTTCAAGCTCACCTCGCTGGTGGCGAGGAAGGCGTTCGCCTCGGCGAGGAGCTTCGCCGTCTCGGGGTTGGGAGGCGGTGGCGGTGCCTCGGTCAGCTCGGGAACGCGCAGGCCCTGCTCCAGGCGGCAGAGCTTGCCGCTGTTGAGGTCCTCCAGCTTGAGCACCAGCCGGTAGGCCCCAGGGCGCAGGTAGCGCTGGAAAACGAGCGGCAGAGCGTCGCCCGCCACCTCCGAGGCCGGTTGGTCGAACTTGTAGCGGAAGCTGTCGAAGAGCGTGTCGTCGGCCAGCACCTCGCCGGTGAGCACCACGTTGTAGGCGCGGAAGTCGGCGAGCTCGGCCCGCCCCAGCTCGGCGAGCGGCACGCTGACCACGCCCTGGAGCACCGTGCGGTTCTGGCGCCGCCCCGGGAAGCTCACCCCGAGCTCGGCCGGGAAGGTGGCGGCGCCGGGGTCGAGCTGCGTCGAGTAGGCGTTGAACGTCGCCACCCACTCACCCTTCGGCGGCTCAGGACGGGACTGCACCTGGCCCAGCACCTCCTCGAACTCGAAGGGGCCCTGGTTAAGCAGGTGGGCGAAGACGGCCGCCACCTCGTCGCCCCGGAAGCAGGTGTTGGCGATCTGACGCACCAGCTGCTGGGGCGGCACGTTGAAGATCCCGGCTGCTTGCTGGAAAAGCTCCGTCAGCCCCTCGGCAGGGTGCCAGATGCGGAACGGTCCGCCACCTCCCCGCTTGTAGAAGACCAGGAAGAAGTCGAAACGCGCCCGGTCGCTGCCGGGGTAGAACCAGATCTGCGTCGGCCACAGCAGCTGCGAGCACTCCACCTTGCGCTCATCGGCGGGCGCGCCGTTGAGCAGGAAGACCTGCGCCATCTCGTCGTGCAGATCGCTGAAGCGCTGCCGGGCCTCTTCGAGGCGGCTCTGCCAGCGGTCGCGCAGCTCGTTGCGGGCGGTATCGGGGTAGGGATCCCGCGCCTTCCAGAACTGTTCGATGAAGGCGTCGCGGTGGTAGTCCTCCTTGAGCTCGAGGAAGGCGTCGCGCTCCTCTGCGGAGATCAGCACCGCGACGTCGGCCAGCCATTGCTGGTACTTGGCCGGCAGGGTGGCGATCTGAGCCTCGATCTCTTTGGCCTTGCGCTTGGCGGCCGGCAGGGGCGCGGGCAGGGCGACGAGGGCGAGGAGGAGGCCCAGAAGGAGCCTGGGCAGCAGGCGGCGCAGGGCGGCGGGGCGGCGGGCTTTTGGCACGGGATCGGGTCCGCTGGCTCTGGCTCGGTCGGTACGTCTACTCGCTGTACGGACCGCAACCGCCGCCGGCCCGCTTCACCCGCTGGCCGTGATGCAAGCCGCAGGCCTCGGCGGCCGCGCCGACACCGGCAGCGCGCGGCGGGCCCCGAGGGCCGGGGTAGACTACACCCGGCCCAGGCGCCGGGAACCGCCATGATCTACCTCGACAACAACGCCACCACGCCGCTCGATCCGCGGGTTGGGGCCGCGATGCTGCCCTGGCTCGGTGAACGCCACGGCAACCCCTCGTCGATCCATGCCTATGGCCGCGCGGCCCGCGAAGCGGTCGAGGCGGCACGCAGCGAGGTCGCCGCCCTCCTCGAGGCACAGCCGCCGGAGATCGTCTTCACCGCCTCGGGCACCGAGGCCAACAACGCGGTCCTGGCGACTCTCACCGCCCGGCCTGGCGGCCACGTGGTGATCTCGTCCTTCGAGCACCCGTCGATCCGCGAAGCTGCCCAGCGCCTGGCGACCGCCGGCATCGAGGTCACGCGAGTGTCCCCCCGGCAGGACGGCTGCGTTGCCGTCGCCGACGTTGAGGCCGCGCTGCGGCCCGACACGCGGCTGGTCGCCCTGATGCTCGCCAACAACGAGCTCGGCACCCTGCAGCCGGTGGCCGCCGTCGCCGCTCGCTGCCGGCCGCTGGGAATCCCCGTGCTCACCGATGCCGTGCAGGCCGCCGGCAAGGTCGCCGTCTCGGTCCGCGCGCTGGACGTCGACTACCTGACGATCGGCGCCCACAAGTTCCATGGCCCCTTGGGCGCCGCCGCCCTCTGGGTGCGCAAGGGCGCCCCTCTCGAGAGTCTCTTGGTGGGGGGCGGCCAGGAGCGGCGCCGGCGGGCGAGCACCGAGAACGTGCCGGCGATCGTCGGCTTCGGCACGGCGGCGGCATTCGCCGCGAGCGAGCTGGCCGCCCGCACCGCCAGCCTCGCTGCCCTCCGCGACCGCCTGGAGGCCGGCCTGGCGGCCATCCCGGACGCTCGCGTCCATTGCGGCGGCTCGCCGCGACTGCCCAACACCACCCACGCCGCCTTCCTCGGCCTCGAAGCCGAGGCCCTGCTGATCCGGCTGGATCTCGCCGGCGCCGCCGTCTCGACCGGCTCGGCCTGCTCGTCGGGGGTGGTCGAGCCGAGCCCGACGCTGCTGGCCCTCGGCCTGCCGCCGAGTGAGGCCCTCGCCTCGCTGCGGATCAGCGTCGGGCTGTCTAACACCACGGAGGAGATCGACCGCTTCCTCGCCATCCTCGCGCGCGAGGTGGCCGCCCTGCGCCAGGTGCACCCCCTCCACCATGACTGAGAGCACGAGCTGCCCGCTCTTGACCGCCGAGCCGCAGCCCACGCCGGAGGCGCCGAGGGCCGGGCTCACCGCGGTCGCCATGAGCGGCGGTCTCGACTCGTCCGTCGTCGCCTACTTGCTGGCCAGCCGCGGCGAACCCGTGGTGGGGCTCTCGATGCTCCTCTGGGACCAGGCGAGCGAGGCCGGCCACGGCCGCTGCTGCGGCGCCCTCGACCTGGGCGACGCCCGCCGGGTGGCCGCGCAAGCAGGGGTGCCTCACTACACCCTGAGGATGGACCGCGAGTTTCGCGCCAAGGTGGTCGATCCCTTCGTGGACGACTACCTCGCCGGCCGCACGCCCAGCCCCTGCGTGCGCTGCAACACCTGGCTCAAGTTCGACCTCCTGCTGGCCCGCGCCCGCGCTTTCGGCGCCGAGCGGGTGGCGACGGGCCACTACGCCCGCATCCTGCCCGGCCCCGAAGGCCTTGAGCTGCACACTGCCCTCGACGCCGAGAAGGACCAGTCCTACTACCTCTTCGAGCTCAACCAGGAGCAGCTCGCCGCCACTCGCTTCCCTCTCGGTGAGCTCAGCAAACGGCAGGTCCGCGCCCTCGCCCGAGAGGCCGGCCTAGTGGTGGCCGAGAAGGGCGAGTCGATGGAGATCTGCTTCGTCCGCGGCGGCGTGCGCGACTTCGTGGAAAGCGCGGTCGCGGCGCGACCCGAGCGCTTCCCGACTGCCGGTGCCGCGGCGGCGACGCTCGTCTCGGCGACGGGCGAGGAAGTCGGCCAGGGCACCGCGCCCTACTACCGCTACACCGTCGGGCAGCGGCGAGGCCTGGGATTCGCCGGCGGCGAGCGGCTCTACGTGCTGGGGATCGACGCCGCTGCCAACCGCGTCGCGATCGGCCCGGAGACCGAGCTCTACGCCCCGGGCCTCACGGGCCAGGGCCTGCACTGGATCAACCCAGGGGAGCGCTTCCGCGGAACGCAAGGCGCCGTGCAGGCGACGGTGCGCATCCGCTCCCGCCACGCCGGTGCCACGGCGACCATCCGCGAGACCGCTGACGGGCGCTGCGAGGTGCGTTTCGAGACACCGCAGCGGGGGATCGCCCCCGGGCAGGCCGCGGTCTTCTACCGCGGCTCCCAGGTTCTTGGCGGCTGCTGGATCGACACCGCGCTGGCGCCCTAGCCTGCTGCGCCGGTCGCCGTCGCACCGGCCACCACGAGCACCAGCTCACCCTTGATCGCCGGCCGTTCGGCGAGGCGGGCCTGCAGCTCGCCAAGCGTGCCGCGCAAGGTCTCCTCGTGGAGCTTGGTGAGCTCGCGCGACAGGCTTGCCGTGCGGTCCCCGAGCTCGCGGCGAGCGTCTTCCAGGCTCGCCAGGACGCGATGGGGCGACTCGTAGACGACCAACGTGTGGGGCAGCGTCGCCAACCCACGGTAGAAGGTGCGCCGCCTGCCGCTCTTCGGCGGCGGGAAGCCGGCGAAGGTGAACGGATAGGGTGGCAGGCCGGAGACCACGAGCGCGGCGAGCAGTGCCGACGGCCCCGGCACGGCCTCCACTCGGAGCCCCTGGCGCGCCGCCTCGCGAATCAGCACGAAGCCGGGATCGGAGAGGAGCGGTGTGCCGGCATCGCTCACTAAGGCCACCTTGCTCCCCGCCGCGATGGCGGCGAGCAAACCCGGCAGGCGCTCCCGCTCGTTGTGCTCATGGAGCGAGACGAGCTGCTTCTTGTGCCCCAGGCCGGCGAGCAGGCGACCCGTGACCCGGGTGTCCTCGCAGGCGACGAGGTCGGCCGCCGCGAGGGTCGCCACGGCACGCGAGGAAAGGTCCCCCAAGTTACCGATCGGCGTCGAGACGACGGTGAGAAGGCCCTCGCTGCCGCCCATGGTCTCCCCAACGGCGGTGCTAGCATCGCTCGCGATGCGTGCCGTGCCGCGAGCCGCCCCGCGCTTCTTCTGTGCGCTCATCGTAATCCTCGTCTCTGTCCGTGCCGCCCGCGGCGAGGCCACGCCCGCTGCCGGCTCGCTCGTACTCTACGACCGCGTCGTGGCCGTGGTGGACGATGATCCCATCCTCGCCTCGGACATCGACCGCGCGCTCGCCCTGGGGCTCGGCCCGCAGGCCGAGGGCGGCGAGAGCCGCTCAGCGCTGCGCCGCCGCGTCCTCGACGCCCTGATCGACGAGAAGCTCCGCTACCACGAGGTGGAGCGCGTGGGGCTCGGCCAAGTCGGGGTGAGCGAGATCGAGTCCCAGGTGGAGAGGATCCGCAGCAGCTTCGCCACCGAGGCGGACTTCCAGCGCCAGCTGGCCGCCCTGCAATTGAGCGAGGAGGCCCTCGGAGTGCTCGTTGCCCGCCAGCTCGCCGTCCTCGCCTACGTCGACGAGCGGTTGGGAGCGCGCATCTTCGTCAGCCTGGACGACATCCGCGCCTACTACGACGGCGAGCTGGGGCCGGCCCTGCGGGCACGCGGTCAGCCGGTGCCACCCCTCGAAGAGGTGCGCGAGACCATCCGCAGCCTGCTGCGCTCCCGGCAGCTCAACGTCGAGCTCGAGCGCTGGAGCAGCGAGCTGCAGCGCAAGGCGGACATCATCGACCTGCTCGACAGCGACCACTCCCAGCTGCCGCCCCTGGTCGAGACCCTGACCACCGCGCCCGCCCTGCCGTAGCGGCTCGCCGCCGCGCTCGCCCCTTCAGGGACTCGCGCGGGCGTAGATGTCGCGGTACTGCGCCTCGCTCGACAGCACCTTGACGACGTAGGCCCGGGTCTGGCGGAAACCGACCTTCGAGAGGTACTCGGCGGGATCGCGTGTGAAGCAGTAGGACTGCCAAAGCCGCGCCTGGTCCTCACCGGCGTTGTAGGCCGCCACCATCGCCGGCGCGAAGCCGCCGAAGTCCTCCCCGAGCTGGGCCAGGTAGGCGGCGCCAAGAGCCAGGGAGACCTCCGGACGGTAGAGGTCATTGGCCGCGATCTCGTTCTTGCCGATGCGGGCTGCGAAGCGTCGGGCGGTGGGCTGGGTGAACTGCGTGAGGCCGCGCGCCGAGGCGTTGGAGAGCGCTTGCGGATCGAAGCGACTCTCCTCGCGGACGATCGCCGCGAGCAGCCACGGTTCGACCTGGTGCGTACCCGCGGCGGCGAGCAGCTGCTCGCGGAAGCCCAGCGGGTAGAGCAGCTCGCGGAAGTGCACGGGGAGCAGGCGATCGGGCACCTCGGGGGGCCGTTGGCGGTCGATCACCTCGGCGAGGAGCAGGGCCTGCTGCAGCTCGCCGACGGCTTTCAGGCGCAGGGCGGCCGTGTAGGCGAGCATCGGCGTGCTGGGCGGGAAAAAGCGCGCCACGGCGGGCGCTCCCTCCTGCCACAGGCCGAGGCCGAGCAGGCGCTCCTCCGGCTGGTTGAGTGGCCGTTGCCAGAGCACCCAATCTTCGATCGGGACCGGGGCGAGGCGCAGGAAGGTCGCGGCGCGGGGATCGCGGGCGAGACGCAGCGCCAGGGCCGCCACCACCTGCGCCGAGCGCGGCGAGCCGTCGCCCAGCAGCAGCCAGGCCGATCGCAGATCGTCGGGGCGGCCGCTCGCCGCCAAGCGCCTCGCTTGCTCGCGGGCCACGCTTTCCAGGGATGGGCTGTGCAGCCGCTCGCGCGCAGCCAGGGCGAAAGGATGGAAGTCGTTGGCCCGCAGCGCGTCGAGGTAGTGCCCGACCGCGGCAGGGCCGTCGCCGGTGATCTCGGCGCGGCGGCCGCGCCAGTAGCTGAGCTCGCTCGCGGCGACGGCGTCGAAGCCCGCGGCCTGGTCGAGCCAAGTCTCGGCACGATCGCCGCGCCCTTGGGCGAGGTCCGAAGCGGCGAGGAAGAGGGCCGCCCGGCCGGCCATGTCGCGGGCGTGGCGCGCCGAGGTCAGCAGCTGAAAGAGGCTGAGCGCCGTCGCCTCGGAGCCAAGCCGCCACTCGAGACGCAGGGCGGAGAGCAGGCCGAGCCCTCCCCACTCGCCCCGCGGATCGGCCATGTAGGTGCGGCGAAAGGTCGCCGAGGCTGCCGACCAGTCGTTGACGAGCTCGAGGCTGCGGGCCTGTTGGTAGAGCGCGTCGGCGCGCCGCTCGGGCGTCGGCATCCGCCCGGCGAGGTCGCCGAAGCGCGCCGCAGCGTCCCGGTAGCGGCCCAGCCAGTACTCGTTGCGGGCGCGCGCGTAGAGGGCGTCGATCTCGAGGGCGCTCTTGCCGCTGGCGAGCGGGACGCGGTCGAGCACGGCGTTCGAGCGCTCGAAGTCCCGGTGCTGGTTGAGGGCGAGCCCGACCTCGAGATCGAGCTCGCGGTCAGGCTGCGCCAGCAAGTGAGCCGCCGCCAGCTCGGCGGCCTCGAGCGCCGGCTCGTCGCCGCGATCCTCGCGCAGCAGCGCCAGGATGCCCTGACGGGCCCGCTGGGCGTCGCCCTGGCGCAGCGCACACAGGGCGCGGGCCACCCGGACCTGGCGGCGGGCCGCCCTTGCCAGGTTCTGCTCGGTGATCCCACCCAGCAGCCTGCAGTCGCCACCCTGGGCGAGCGAGCGGGTGAGCAGTCGCGTCGCTTCCAGCAACTGGGGAAAGCCACCGCCGGCCACCACCCGGGCGACGAGGCCAGCCGCCGTCTCGGGGTGGCCGCGGCGCTCCTGCTCGAGGGCCATGCGGTAGAAGCTGTAGGCGGCGAGCGGCGGGGTGTCGGTGATCGCCCGCAGCAGCGCCTGGTTGACGGCGTCCTGGCGGCCGGTCGTTTCGAGGAGGCGAGCGCGCAGATAGGAGAGGCCCAGCTCGCGGGCTTGCTCGGGCTGCTCGCTGAGCAGGCGGTCCACCTCGCGCAAGGCGACCTCCGCGTTGCCCTCGAGCTGGCTGCGGACGAGCTGGAGACGGAGATCGTCGGCGCGGACGGCAGGGGTCGCCGCCAGCGCCACGGCGACGAGGAGAACCAGGTGAGTGAGCGCACCTTCCACCGCGTTTGCCGCCCGGCGAGGCGGCGCTGCATCGAAGCGGGAAGGGCAGGCTGCGTGACTCAAGACGTTACGCGGGATCGTGGGTCTACCTCAGCTGGTGCTCGCCGTGCGCTCGACGCGCCCCCCGAGCCGATGCAATTTGATCTCCATCTGCTCGTAGCCGCGGTCGAGGTGGTAGATGCGGTCGACCACCGTCTCGCCCTCGGCGGCCAACCCGGCCAGCACCAGGCAGGCCGAAGCGCGCAGATCGGTCGCCATCACCCGGGCCCCGGAGAGTGGTGTGCCGCCGTGGACGTGGGCCGTGTTGCCCTCGACCCGGATCTCGGCACCCATGCGGTTGAGCTCCGGGACGTGCTGAAAGCGGTTCTCGAAGACGGTCTCGCAGACCGCCGACTCGCCCTCGGCCTGGGTGAGGAGGGCGAGGAACTGCGCCTGGAGGTCCGTGGGGAAGCCAGGATGGGGCGCCGTCGTCAGGTCGCTGGCACGCAGGCGGCCGCTTCCCTGCACGCGGATCGACCGCTCGCCGACCTCGACCCGCGCGCCAGTTTCGGCCAGCTTCGCGATCAGCGGTGCCAGATCGGCGGGCCGGGTGTCGACGAGGGTGACGTCGCCGCCGGTCATCGCGCCGGCGATCAGGTAGGTGCCTCCCTCGATGCGATCGGCCACCACCTCGTGGCGGGCGGCGCCCAGGGACTCGACGCCCTCGATCACCAAGGTCGGCGTCCCCACACCGGCGATCCGCGCCCCCATCGCCGTCAAGAGCGCGGCCAGGTCCTCGACCTCGGGCTCGAGGGCGCAGTTCTCGAGCACCGTCTGGCCGCGCGCCAGGACGGCCGCCATGAGCAAGTTCTCGGTGCCGGTGACAGTAGGGACGGCAAAACGGAAGCGGGCGCCGCGGAGCCGCGGGGCGCTGGCATCGACGTAGCCGTGCTCCAAGCGCACCTCCGCCCCGAGGGCCTCGAGCCCCGCCAGGTGCTGATCGATCGGCCGCACGCCGATGGCGCAGCCGCCCGGCAGCGAGACCCGGGCGTGGCCGTGACGGGCCAGGAGGGGGCCCAGCACGAGGACGCTCGCGCGCATCGTCTTGACCACCTCGTAGGGGGCCTCGTCGGCCGAGCGCCGGGCGCCGCACGGGGTCAGCAACAGCTCGCCTTCGGCGTCCTGGTGACCGACGCCGAGATGGGCGAGCAAGCGCAGGAAGGTGTGGATGTCGCGCACCTGGGGGACGCGGGCGAGGCGGACGGGCTCGTCCGTCAGCAGGCACGCGGCGAGGGCCGGCAGGGCGGCGTTCTTGGCGCCACTCGCCCGCACGGCGCCGCTCAGGCGGCAGGGGCCGGTGATCACGAAACGGTCCATCAGGCGCGCTTTAGTACCACAACTCGCGGCTTGCCAGCGTAGTCCGCCCGCACTTCGACCACTTCTAGCCGCGAAGCCGCCACGATCGCCTCGACGCCCGCCAGCTGGCCGTCCCCGATCTCGAAGAGCAGCCAGGTCCCGAGCCGCAGCTTACCTGCCTCCCCGGCGATCGCCCGGTAGGCGGCGAGCCCGGCCGCGGGTGCGAAGAGGGCGGTCGCCGGCTCGAAGTCCCGTACCTCGGGCGAGAGGGCGGGAGCGAGGGCCGGATCGACGTAGGGCGGGTTGCTGATCACCAGGTCCCAGGGCCCCTGGGCGAACGCGCCGAGCCAGTCCGCCTGCAGCAAACGCACCGAGGCGTCGACGCGGTGACGACGACGGTTGCGCCGGGCCCAGGCCAGGGCGGCGAACGAACGGTCGGTGGCCAAGACCCGCGCGCCGGCCAGCTCGCAGGCGAGGGTGATCGCGAGGCAGCCCGAGCCCGTGCCGAGGTCGAGGACGCGCGGTGCCGCCGGCAACGGCAAGGCCAGCGCGGCCTCGACCAGGTGCTCGGTCTCAGGGCGGGGGATCAGCACTTCCGGACCGACCCAGAACGGCCGGCCGTGGAACTCGCGCTCCCCAAAGAGATAGGCCACGGGTTCGCCCACCAGGCGCCGGGCGAGCAACGCCTCGAAACGCGCCGCGGCGGCCGCCGCCACCGGCTCCGGGCCACGCGCCAGCACTTGCGCCTCGGAGAGTCCGCTGACGTGGCCGAGCAGGAGGGCCGCTTCGCGCCGCGACGGCTGGAAGGGTGCCGCGGCCAGCCGCCGCCGGGCGCCGGCGAGGAGCTCGTCGTAGGTCAAGCCCCGTCGCCGCTGGCCTCGGCCGTCACCTCGCCGGGCAGGAGCAGGCTCTGGCGGGTCTCGGTGCCGCGGGCGCGGATCTCGACGACCGGCTTGCGCACCGGCTCGAGGGCGTGGTCCGGGTGGTAGATCAGCCCACCGCCGAAGGGGATGCCGTAGCCACGGACGTGGCCACCCATCTTGACCACGGCCGCCTTGAGCGACGCCCAATCATCGGCCTCTTCATGGGCACCGAGGACGTGGGGGATGAGGCGAAAGGTGTCGACGAAGCGCGGCGCACTCTCCGGCTGGCCGCTCCAGCCCCCCAGCCCCAGCTGCACCGCTCCGGCCGAGAGGCCGACGAGGAGGGCGCCCTCGTAGTAGCGGCGGGTGAGGATCTGCTTCAGGCCGTTGGCCTCGAAGGTCCGCCAGCCGCGCTCGACGTCGCCACCGGCGAGGAGGATGAGGTCGGCGTGGTCAACGGCGTCGAGGTCGGCCGGGCCGAGATCGGCCCGCACGTGGCAACGCTCACGGATCCCGACCTCCGCCATCGCCGCCTCGAAGATCGAGTAGTAGGCGGGATCGTCGCCGTTCGAGGCCCCGAGGTAGACGGCGCTCGGGTTGCCGCGGGCGAGCAGAGCGCGGGCACGCCCGAGGAAGGGCTCCGCCTGGCTGAACAGCAGCTGGCTGTCGGCGAGGAGAAAGAGGGGCTTGACCGCCTTGTCGAGCTGGGCGTAAGGCACCTTGAGGGGGCTCTCGCTGGGCGAGGCTAGCTCGTCGGCTGCCGGCCCTTCGTCGATGATCTCGCCCGTCACGCCGTCGATCAACGGCCCATCAATGGCCATGGCTTCTCGCCGCCTCCTCCATCCGCTGGGCCTCGAAGTGGGTGATCAGCGGCTCGAGGATGGCATCGAGGTCACCTTCGAGGACGCGCTGGAGCTGGTGCACCGTGACCCCGATGCGGTGGTCGGTCACCCGGCTCTGGGGGAAGTTGTAGGTGCGGATCTTCTCCGAGCGGTCCCCCGAGCCCACCATCCGGCGACGCTCCGCCGTCATCTCCGCTGCGGCCTTCTCGTGCTCCAGCTCCAGCAGGCGCGCCTTGAGCACGCGCAGCGCCTTGGCCTTGTTCTTGATCTGGCTGCGCTCGTCCTGGCACGCCACCACGATGCCGCTCGGGATGTGAGTGAGGCGGACGGCCGAGTAGGTGGTGTTGACCCCCTGACCGCCGGGCCCCGAGGCGCAGTAGCGGTCGATGCGGAGGTCCTTCTCGTCCACCTCCACCTCGACGTCGTCGGCCTCCGGCAGCACGGCGACGGTGACTGCCGAGGTGTGGATGCGGCCCGCCGCCTCGGTGGCCGGCACCCGCTGCACGCGATGCACGCCGCCCTCGTACTTCAGCCGGCTGTAGGCCCCCCGCCCCTCGACGATCGCCGAGACCTCCTTCGCCCCGCCCACCTCGGACTCCGAGAGGTCGATCACCTCCACCCGCCAGCCGCGGCTCTCGGCGTAGCGGCTGTACATGCGGAAGAGCTCGGCGGCGAACAGGCTGGCCTCGTCGCCGCCGGTGCCGGCGCGGATCTCGAGCACCACGTTGCGCTCATCGTTGGGGTCCTTGGGCACGAGCTCGCGGCGCAGCTGCTGCTCGAGCTCGCCCACCGAGGCCTGCAGGCGGCCCCGTTCCTCGCTGGCGAGGGCAAAGAGCTCGTCCTCGCGCGGCAGGTCGGTGAGCATCGCCTCGGTGTCGGCGAGCTGGCGCTCGGCGTCCTGGTAGCGCTGGTAGAGGCCCACGATGGGTGTGATCTCGGCCAACGCCTTGGTGGTCTTGGCGTAGAGCTTGGGATCGCCCACCAGGGCCGGGTCGGCGAGCTTGGCCGTCAGCTCCTCGTGGGTACGAGCGAGCTGCGAGAGTTTCTCGATCATGGTCTGGTCTCGATGACTGCGGAGGCCGGCGCGGCAACCGCCCGCCGGCGCGGCCCAAGGCCAAGAACCTGCTCTCGGGACCGCTCATTCCCGCGGCCGTGGTGGCCACGGGAAGAGCTGTCGGGAAGCGACGCAGGCGCTGTGCTAGGCGGAGGCGGTGCGCTGGCTGTAGCGGCGCTGGAAGCGCTCGACGCGGCCGGCGGTGTCGATCAGCTTCTGCTTGCCGCTGAAGAACGGGTGGCACTCGTTGCAGATCTCGAGGCGCAGCTCGTCGGTCGTGGAATGGGTCTCGAAGGTGTTGCCGCAGGCGCAGACCACGGTCACCTTGTGCAGCGTGGGATGGATTCCGGCTTTCACGGCGTTTCCTCTCTTCCGGGATACCGAGGCCCGTCCGACCTTCGACCTCGGGAACGGAGAACGATAGCGCAGATCGCACCGCCCGGCAAACGCCGCCGGGCAACCACCTCGACACCGCACCGCGGCCCTGCTATGGTGCGCGGTCGTGGCTACGAAAGGAGCTCTCATGCGTTCATTCCGATTCGTCCTCGCTCTCGGCGTCGCGCTGGCCCTGCCGGCCTGCGCCGGCCAGGCTGCCTCGCAGCAGGCGGCCACCCCGGAGACCGAGGACCAGAAGACCCTCTACGCGGTGGGTCTGGCGATCGCCCAGAACCTCGGCCAGTTCAATCTCTCCGAGAGCGACCTGGCGATGGTGCAGGCGGGCATCTCCGACAGCGTCCTCAAGCGCGAGGCGAAGGTCAACCTCCAGGAGTACGGCCCGAAGATCCAGGCCCTGATGCAGGGCCGGGCCGCTGCCGTGGCCGCCGCCGAGGCGAAGGCCTCGGAAGAGTTCGTCGCCAAGCAGGCGACCGAGCCGGGCGCGCAGAAGAGCGAGTCCGGCCTGGTGTACTTCGAGATCCAGCCCGGCACCGGCGAGTCGCCCAAGGCGACCGATACGGTCACCGTGCACTACACGGGCACCCTGCGTGACGGAAGCAAGTTCGACAGCTCGGTCGACCGCGGCCAGCCGGCGAGCTTCCGCCTCGACGGCGTCATCAAGTGCTGGACCGAGGGCGTGCAGAAGATGAAGGTCGGCGGCAAGGCCAAGCTGGTCTGCCCGTCGGCCCTCGCCTACGGCGAGCGTGGTGCCGGCGGTCGCATCCCCGGCAACGCCGCCCTCGTCTTCGAGGTCGAGCTGCTGAAGATCGAGGCCGAGAAGACCGACGCTGCCGCCACCGAGCCGCAGTAGGAGCTGCGCCGCTCCCACCAAGGCACCGAGAGCCGCCCACGGGCGGCTCTCGTCGTTTCAGGGCATCGCGTGGCGCTCGGCTATTCGGTCGAGACGGCGGTGCCGCTCGCGGTGGCCCCGGCCGCCAAGGCAGACTGCAGCGTGTGCCAGGCCAGGGTGGCGCACTTGACCCGCACCGGAAACTCGCGCACGCCGCTGAAGGCCTCGAGCTTGCCGAGGGCCGGGTCGGGCTCGGCCGGTTGCGAGGGGTCCCCGGTCAGCATGGCGTGGAAGCGCTCGAAGAGCTCCTGCACCTCCGCCAGCGGCTTGCCCGTCACGGCCTCGGTCATCAGGGATGCCGAGGCCGTCGAGATCGCGCACCCGGTGCCCTCGAAGCTCACCGCCTGGATGCGCTCGTCTTGCACGTCGAGCCAGACCGTGACGCGGTCCCCGCACAGCGGGTTGTCACCGCGGGCCGTGCGGTTGGCCGTCGCCAACACCCCCTGATTGCGGGGGCGCTTGTTGTGGTCGAGGATGATCTCTTGGTAGAGGTCGCGCAGCTCGGACATCAGCCGAACATCTCCTGCACTCGCGCCAGGCCGCTCACCAGGGCGTCGACCTCGGCCGGAGTATTGTAGACCGCGAACGAGGCACGCACCGTCGCGGGCACCCCGAGACGGTCCATCAGCGGCTTGGCGCAGTGGTGCCCGGCGCGCACCGCCACCCCATCGGCGTCCAGGATGGTGCCGATGTCGTGGGGATGGACGCCCTCCAGGGTGAAAGAGATCACGCTCGCCTTGTGTGGCGCCGTACCATGGATGTGCAGGCCGGGGATCGCCGCCAGCCGTGCGGTGGCCTCGGCGAGGAGCTCACCCTCGTGCGCGGCGATCGCCTCCCAACCGAGGCCTGAGACCCAGTCGAGGGCGGCGCCGAGACCGATCGCCCCACCGATGTCGGGCGTCCCGGCCTCGAAGCGCGCGGGCGGCTCGGCGTAGAGCGTGCGCACGAAGGTCACGTCGCGGATCATGCTGCCACCGCCCTGGTACGGCGGCATGGCGAGCAGGTGCGAGTGGCGGCCGTAGAGGGCGCCGATCCCCGTCGGGGCATAGACTTTGTGGCCGGAAAAGCAGTAGAAGTCGCAGCCCACGGCCACCACGTCGACCGGCACGTGCGGCACGCCCTGGGCGCCGTCGACGAGCACCGGTACGCCGTGGGCATGCGCCAGGGCCGTCATCTCGGTGATCGGGTTGACGGTGCCGAGCACGTTCGAGACGTGGGCGAAGGCGGCGATCGCCACCCCCTCGCCCAGCAACCGCTCGTAGGCCTCGAGGTCCAGCGCACCGCGGTCGTCGATCGGCACCACCAGGAGCCGCCCACCCAGCTCCTCGCAGAGCATCTGCCAGGGAACCAGGTTCGAGTGGTGCTCCATCTCGGTGACCAGCACGGCGTCACCATGCTGGCGCGAGCGCAGGCGCTCCTTGGCGAAGGTCTGGGCCACCAGGTTGACGGCCTCGGTGGTGCCGCGAACGAAGACGATCTCCTCATCGCGGGCGGCGCCGAGGAAGCGCCGCACCGTTCGCCGTGCCCCCTCGTAGGCGTCCGAGGCCCGCTCCGCCAGCCGGTAGACGCCGCGGTGAACGTTGGCGCAGCTCTCGCGGTAGTGGCGGTCGACGGCGGCGAGGACGGCGCGCGGCTTCTGGGTGGTGGCGGTGTTGTCGAGATAGGCGAGTGGCCGGGCGCTGCCGGCGGCGAGGAAGGGGAACTCCTCGCGCAAGCGGGCGACGTCCAGCCTGGAGGCGGCCGGCGGAGCAGCCAGCGTGCTCATACCGCCTGGCGCACGACCTCGCCCCGCGGCAGGCGTTCGAAGAGGAACTCGGTGAGCTCGTTGCGCACCGGCTCCACCCGGATGCGCTCGATGATGTCGCTCGCGAAAGCGTAGGTCAGCAGGCTGCGCGCCGCCTCGAGGCCGATGCCGCGCGAGCGCAGGTAGAAGACCGCGTCCTCGTCCAGCTCGCCGACGGTCGAGCCGTGGGTGCACTTGACGTCGTCGGCGAAGATCTCGAGCTGCGGGTTGGCGTTGACCATCGCCTCGCGCGAGAGCAGAAGGTTGCGGCTGCTCTGCTTGGCGTCCGTCTTCTGCGCCCCCTTGGCGACGAAGATGCGGCCGTTGAACACCGCCCGCGAGCGCTCGTCGAGGATGCCCTTGAACATCTCGTGCGAGGCGCAGTGCGGCTGCAGATGATCGACCCGCATGTGGTTGTCGAGGAACTGCGTGCCCCGGAGGACGTAGAGCCCGTTCAATGTGCAGTCGACGCCCTCGCCGTCGAGGACGGCGTTGACGTCGTTGCGCACCAGAGCGCCGCCCGTCGAGATCGACTGCGAAACGAGAGTGCTCGCGCGCTGGTGGTAGAACTGCAAAGTGGCGAGGTGAAAGGCCGCCGTCGACTCCTTCTGCACCTTCGAGTGGTCGAGCACCGCACCCTCGCCGAGCACCACCTCGGTGACGGCACAGGTGAGGTCGGCCTGCGCGGCCAAGCCCACGAAGGTCTCGATCACCACCGCCTGGCTGTTGGCGCCGGCAACGATCAGGTTGCGCGGGAAGGTAGCGAGCGCCCCGCCCGCTCCGCTCAGCACGTGGAGGATCTGAATTGGTGCTTCGACGACCACGCTCGGCGGCAGCTCGATGTAGGCGCCGTCGGTGAAGAGGGCCGTGTTGAGGGCGACGAAGGGGTGCTCGCGGTGGCGGGCGTGGCGGCCAAGGTGGGCCTCGAGGCGCTCCGGCTCGCGGGCCAGCACGCTGGCCAGACGGTCGACCACCACCCCCGGCGGCAGGCCGCCGAGCGCCGAGAGCTCCAGCGAGAAGCGACCGTCGACGAAGACCAGGCGATGGCCTACCTCGAAGGCGTGGGCCAGCACGGCCTCGCGGGCCGGCAGGGCGCGGAGGCCCGCCGCCGGCGCACCGGCGCGCACGAAGCGGCTCTTGGCGAGCGCGGCGAGGTTGGTGAAACGCCATTCCTCCTGGCTCGTGGTCGGTAGACCGAGGGCACCGAAGCTCTCCGCCGCCTCGCGGCGCAGGCCGGCGAGGAAGCCCGGCCCGGCAGGGCCCTCGGCGGCCGAGCGCGCGAGCTCGGCCGCGAGCCAGGTCTCGGCGTGCGGGGTGGTTTCGAGCAGGGCCTCGCTCATCGCCTACCTCGCCGCGCCGGCCAGAAGTGGCTGCTGCCCCGCCTCTTGCTCGAGCCAGGCGTAGCCCTTGCTCTCCAGCTCGAGGGCGAGCTCCTTGCCACCCGAGCGCACGATCTTGCCGCCCAGCAGCACGTGGACGAAGTCCGGCACGATGTACTCGAGCAGGCGCTGGTAGTGGGTGATCACCAGGAAGCCGCGGTCGTTGGCCCGCAAGGCGTTGACGCCGTCGGCGACGATGCGCAAGGCGTCGATGTCGAGGCCGGAATCGGTCTCGTCGAGGATGCACAGCAGGGGCTCGAGCACCGCCATGTGGAAGATCTCGTTGCGCTTCTTCTCGCCGCCCGAGAAGCCCTCGTTGACCGGCCGGTGGAGCAGCTTCTCGTCCATCTGCACCAGCTTCATCTTGCGGCGCACCAAAGCGAGGAAGTCCGCGGCGTCGACCTCTGGCTCGCCACGGTGCTTGCGCACGGCGTTGAGGGCCGCCTTGAGGAAGTAGGTGTTGGAGACCCCGGGGATCTCCACCGGGTACTGGAAAGCGAGGAAGACGCCTTCGCGAGCGCGGTCCTCGGGGTCCATCTCCAACAGGTCCTGGTCCCGGAAGCTCACCGAGCCGCCGGTGACCTCGTACTCCTCGCGGCCGGCGAGCACCTGCGCCAGCGTGCTCTTGCCCGAGCCGTTGGGGCCCATGATGGCGTGCACCTCGCCGGGGCGGACGACGAGGTCGATCCCCTTGAGGATCTCGCGCCCTTCGATCGACGCGTGGAGGTTCTTGATCTCGAGCATGATGTGCGTTCTTCCATCCCAGGCCGGCAGCGCAGCCGGCTGTTTGCGATCTTGATTGGTGAGCGGGCGTTGCCTGGCCGCAGCCGGCGCCGCCTGCCGAGCTCCTAGCCGACGCTGCCCTCGAGGTTGACCTCGAGGAGCTTCTGCGCCTCGACGGCGAACTCCATCGGCAGCTCGCGGAAGACTTCCTTGCAGAAGCCGTTCACAATCATCGACACGGCATCTTCCGTCGAGATGCCGCGGCTGTTGCAGTAGAAGATCTGGTCCTCGCCGATCTTCGAGGTTGTCGCCTCGTGTTCCATGCGCGCCGTGGGGTTCTGCACGTCGATGTACGGGAAGGTGTGCGCGCCGCACTGGTCGCCGATCAGCATCGAGTCGCACTGCGAGAAGTTGCGGGCGTTGTCAGCGCCGCGCAGGATCTTCACCTGGCCGCGGTAGGTGTTCTGGCCACGGCCGGCCGAGATCCCCTTGGAAACGATCGTCGAGCGGGTGTCCTTGCCGATGTGGATCATCTTGGTGCCGGTATCGGCCTGCTGTAGGCCCTTGGTGAGGGCCACCGAGTAGAACTCACCCACCGAATGGTCGCCCTTGAGGATCACGCTGGGATACTTCCAGGTGATCGCCGAGCCGGTCTCCACCTGGGTCCAGCTGATCTTGGCGCGGGCGCCGTCGCACTTGCCGCGTTTGGTGACGAAGTTGTAGATGCCGCCCTTGCCGGTCTCCGGGTCTCCGGGGTACCAGTTCTGCACCGTCGAGTACTTGATCGTGGCCCCTTCGAGGGCCACCAGCTCGACCACGGCGGCGTGCAGCTGGTTCTCGTCGCGCTTGGGAGCGGTGCAGCCTTCAAGGTAGCTGACGTAGGCGCCCTCGGCGGCGACGACCAGCGTGCGCTCGAACTGACCGGTGTTCTGGGCGTTGATGCGGAAGTAGGTCGACAGCTCCATCGGGCAGCGCACACCCTTGGGGACGTAGACGAAGCTGCCGTCGGAGAACACCGCCGAGTTGAGCGTGGCGTAGAAGTTGTCGCTGTAGGGGACCACCGAGCCAAGATACTCGCGGACCAGCTCGGGATGCTCGCGCACCGCCTCCGACATCGAGCAGAAGATGACCCCGGCCTCCTTGAGCTTCTCCTTGAAGGTGGTGGCCACCGACACACTGTCGAACACGGCGTCGACCGCCACGCCGGCCAGGAGCTCTTGCTCGCGCAGGGGGATGCCCAGCTTCTCGTAGGTGCGCAGCAGCTCGGGGTCCACCTCGTCGAGGCTCTTCGGCCGGTCCTCGGCCGACTTCGGGGCCGCCCAGTAGACGATCGACTGGAAGTCGACGGGCGGGTAGTGCACGTTGGCCCAGCGGGGCTCCTGCATCGTCAGCCAATGCCGGTAGGCCTTGAGGCGCCAGTCGAGCATCCACTCCGGCTCCCCCTTCTTGGCCGAGATGAAGCGGATGACCTCCTCGTTAAGGCCGGGCGGCAGCTTCTCCTGCTCGATATCGGTGACGAATCCCCACTCGTAGTCGCGCGCTGCGAGCTGCTCGACGGTGCTGGTGGCGGTTGCCGGCATGACGGGTCCCTCTCTTCTCCGACTGCTTTCTGCTGCCCGCCGGGCGGCGCCGGCGGCAGTCCTTCCTCGAAGCGCTAGCTTGGCGGCGCGGTCTCGCGGCGCTCACCCAGGGCGACCAGGCGGCCACCGCCCTGGGCCGAAGCGCTCATCTCGGCGAGGGTGATCCCCGCCAGGGCGTCGCGGATCGCCAGGCTGATGCGCCGCCAGTTCCGGCTCACCGGGCAAAAGGCCTCGCTGCTACAGACCCCCGGTTCCGTGTCGCTACACTCGGTCATCGCGATCGGCCCCTCGAGAGCGGTGATGATCTCGGCGACGGTGATCTCTGGTGCCGCTCGCGACAGCGCGTAGCCACCGTGGATCCCGCGGTGCGAGGTGAGCAAGCCGGCGCGGGCCAGCTGCTTCAAGATCTTGCTCACCATCGGCGCCGGCAAGTGTGCCTCCGCCGCCAGCTCGGGCGCGGCGAAGACCCGCTCCGGGGCCGCGGCCAGGTGGCTCATCAGCACGATGGCGTAGTCGGTCAGGCGAGTGATGCGGATCATGGTGGCGCCGGCCCTCGCCGATCACAAAAGGGTACCAGCGTGGTCCTCTTTTCGTCAAGGCGCCCCGGCGGGGCTCAGGGTGCCTCGGAAGCCGGGGCCTGCTCGAGGAGGGCGCTCAGCCAGGTGAAGCCGGGCAGGTTCTCGAGCAAAATCTTGATCACCATGGTGAGAGGCACCGCCAGCAGGGCCCCGACGATCCCCCACACCCAACCCCAGAACAGCAGCGACAACAGCACCACCACTGGCGACAGGCCGAGGTGCTTGCCCATCACCGCCGGCTCCAGGAAGTTGCCGATCACGAAGTGGGGCACGGTGTACGCCGCGACGACACCCAGCGCCGGGCCCGGACCGAGCTGGACGAGGGCCAGGAGGACGGCGGGGACGCCCGAGATCACGGCGCCGACGTTCGGGATGTAGTTCAGCGCGAACGCCGTCACTCCCCAGAAGACGGGCAGGTCGAGGCCCATGATCCACAGCCAGACTCCGATCACGAAGCCGGTGAGAGCGCTCACCGCCGTCTTGATGACCAGGTAGCGCTGCACCTCCTCGCTGATCCGGTCGAGGCGCCGCATCACCGCGGCGTCGCCGCCGAAGATCCGGGCCACCTTGCGCCTGAAGGACAGGCCCTCGACGAAGAGAAAAGCCGTGATGAGCAGGACCAGGAAGCCTTCCGAGAGGAGGGCCGCCGCCTTGCCAAGTGCGCCGGCCAAGAACCCGAACAGCTGGTCCACCTTGAGCAGCTTCTCGAGATTGGTCGTCGAGATGTCGACACCCCAGCCCTGCAGGCGCCCGAGCAGAGGCAACGACAGCTCCTGGATGCGTTCCTGGTACTGCGGCGCGAGCGCCGAGACCTTGTCGAGCGAGCCCGCCACGAAGACCGCGAAGGCAGCGACCAGGACCAGCAAGAAGATCAAGGTGAGGAGGATCGCGAGCCAGCCGGGGACCCGCCGGCGCAGCAGGGCGGAGAGCAAGGGGGCGGCGAGGATGGCGAGGAAGAAGCCGAGGAGGACGGGAAGGAAGAAGCCGGCAGCGGCCTTGAGGCCGGCGACCACCACCACCAGCGAAGCAACGCCCACCAACACCCGAAACCCGGAGGGCGCCGCCGTTGTGCTCATGAGTGCGGGGATTCTACCCGAGTCCGCCCGCCACGGAGCGCCCTGCCTCGATTAGCTGACGCCGGCCAAGCTTCGCGCCCGGGCGTACCCGGCCCGGCTCACCGGCAGCCGGGTGCCGTCGCGGAGCACCGCCACCCGGCTGTCCTTGGCGTAGAGCTCGAAATGGGAGAGGCGGGCCAGGTTGAGCAAGTAGGAGCGGTGGACGCGCACGAAGTGTTGCGGGTCGAGCAGCCCTTCGAGCTCGGCGAGCGTCTGCTGCTTCGACCAGCGGCCCTCACCGACCCGGAACTGCAGATAGTCCCCCTGCGCTTCCACGTAGTCGATGCGCTCGACCGGCAGGACGTGCACCTTGCCACCGTCGCGGATCAGGATCCGCGCGAGCGGCTTGCGCTCGTCGCGGGCCGCCGCCAGCGCCCCTCCCAGGCCGCGCCCACCGCGCGCCACGGCCCGCTCGATCGCGGCGGTGAGGCGTTCGGGAGCGAACGGCTTGAGCAGGTAGTCCATCGCCCCCACCTCGAAGGCACGGACGGCGAACTCGTCGTAGGCGGTGACGAAGACGACGGAGACCTCGTGCTCGAGGAGCTCGAGCACCTCGAAGCCGTCGAGGCCCGGCATCTGCACATCGAGGAAGACGAGGTCGGGACGGCAGGCATGAATCGCCGCGATGGCCTCGAAGCCGTTGACGCACTCCGCCACCACCTCGAGGCCCGGACACGCGGCGAGGAGCTCGCGGAGCAGGCTCCGCGCCGGCGCTTCGTCGTCGACGATCACCACCCGCACGCCGTCAGCCCCCTGCCACCGGCGGCGCCGGCAGGCTGATCTCGACCACGAAGCTCTCGCCCTCGGCATGGCTGCTGAGCCGCGCCTGGGCGCCGTAGGTGAGGCGTAACCGCTGCCGGACGTTGGCGAGGCCCAGGCCACCGCCCCGCCGCCGCCCTGCGCCGCTGGCCGCCGGCGGCAGGGGGTTGGAGATCCGCAGCCGGCAGCCGTGCGCCGTGAGCTCACCGCGGAGGCTGATCGCACCACCCTCGACGGCGGGTGCCACGCCGTGGCGGACGGCATTCTCGACCAGCGGCTGGAGGAGGAGAGGTGGCACCGGGTGCTGCAGCAAGGCGGGATCGACCTGCATCTCGACCCGCAGCCGGTCGCCGAAGCGCACCTGCTCGATGGCCAGGTACTGCTCGGCCAGGGCCAGCTCGGCGGCGAGCGGCACCACCTCGGCGGCACCCGCCGCCCGGCTGGCGCGGAAGAAGTCGGCCAGGGACTGGGTCATCCGTCGGGCGCCGGCCGGGTCGCTGCCGCAGAGGGCCGAGACCGAGTTGAGGCTGTTGAAGAGAAAGTGCGGGTCGATCTGGGCACGAAGCGCCACCAGCTCGGCCTCGCGGGCCGCGGCCCGCAACGCGAGGGCCCGGCCCTGCGCCGCCTGCGCCGCGCTGGCGAGGAGGATCAGGTAGTAGCAGGCCACCACCAGCAAGTAGAGGACGAAGCCGACCGCGAAGTACAGCGAGCGCTCGCGGGCGAACACCGCGGCGGCAGCAGAGGTGGGCGCGAAGCGCGCCAGAAGGCTCGAGAGAACGCTGCCGGTGAGCAGCCAGAGCCCGCTCGCCACCACCGCGCCGCCGAGATGGGTGAGCCCGAGCCGGAGCCCGCGGCTCGCCGGCAGCGGGTTGGCGCGGCACGGGTACCAGGCTGCCAGGCAAAGCAAGCCGAGGAGGGCGGCCTGCGGCAGCGCCAGGGCGCCGCTCGCGAGCCAGCTCTCGGCGCCCGTCGTCACCAGGGTCAACAACGCGCCGAGGCAGAGCCAGGCAAGGCCATAGACCACCAGGAGCCCCCGCCGGGCGACGATCGGGTGCATGGCGGCGAGGATAGCGAATCCCGCTCCTCGCCCGGCGGCGGGCCGGCGAGCGAGGAGCGGGGCAGGCGAGCTAGGGCACGTCGTCCCCAGGGTCGAGGGGATTGGTGCCGTCGATCAGCACCTCCTTGCCATCGCGGGCGCCGCCGCCGTCGGTGTCGGCCACCAGCGGGTCGGTACCGAGGGCCTGCTCTTCGACGTTCGACAGCCCGTCGCGATCGAAGTCAGGGTTGGCCACGCTCAGCAGCTGGTGATTGCCGTAGGTGTCGATGGCGGTTCCCCAGAGGACGGCGATCGAGGGTGGGCTCGCCACCAACGCGGCAGGTGCGTCGGTATCGACGGGCAGCGGCAGATGGCTGATCGGCTGCGCCGCCACCCGGGTGGTGACGCCGTCCGCAGCCACCCCACGCACCCACAGCTCGCCGAGCTGCGCCGAGCCCGCGCGCAGCTGCTCGAGGTAGCTCAACACCAGCGAGCCGTCGGCACGGAAGCTCGCCCGCGGGCTGCAGGAGAAGCGGCCGTCCGCCGGGGTGAGGGGGGTGGGCGGCAGCACGATGATCTGGCTCGGGTTGGCCGGCGTGCCGTTGCGGTCGTCACGGTCGGCATCGAGCCGCAGGAGCAGGCTCTCCACCGCACCCGCCACCCGGTCCTGGTAGACGATGCCCACCAGTGAGCCAGGGCCGATGCCCACCGAGGGATAGCCCAGGGCGCCGTCACCACCGGTGAGCTTGGTGGCGGCGATCCGCGTGGTCCCCGCCGCGTCGACCATCAGGTAGTAGATGCCGGGGTTGCCCAGCAGGTTGCCGACGAAGACGATGTGGGCGCGCCCGCTCGCATCGGCCGCGACCTGCGGCCGTGCCCCGCCATGCGCCAGGAAGAGGCGGCCGCGGTAGACCTCGCGGGCGGCGAGCGAGACGGCACCGTCCCGCGTCAACCGCAGGTAGCGAAGGACGTCGAGGTTGTGGAAGCCCTCACCGTCGAAGCCGCGGGCCTCGTCCAACCAGACGACGAGCAACCGATTAGCCGCGTCGACGGCCAGACGGGGCCGCGACACCTCGGTCGACAGGTTCGCCACCACGTGCGTCGCGACCACCGTGATCACCGCCGGGTCCGCGGGTGAGCCGTCCTGGTCGTCACGGCTCGGCTCGATCGCCAGGTGGGCCAGCTGGTAGAAGCCGTCCAACTGCTCGAAGAGCACGTGCAGGCGACCGCCGCTGTCGAAAGCGATCGACGGCCGGTAGTGGTCTCGGCAGTCGTCGGTGAGCGGGGTGGGCGCCACCAACGGTTCGAGGTTCGGGGTCCAGGCGGCGTAGGTCACTTCGAGGCAGAAGTCGAAGCGGCCGTCCAGCCACACGGCGTGGAGGTTGCCGGCGGCGTCGACCACCACGTCGGGAGCCCCGATCGACGCCGGGAAGTCCGGCTCGGGGAAGGTGGTGAGGTCGACCGGCAGCCACTCGTCGCCGGCGGCGAGCGGGCTGGTGCCGTCGAAGAGCACCTCCTGGCCATCGCTGCGACCACCACCGTCGCTGTCGAGCACCAAGGGCTCGCTGCCGACCGGCCCCACCTCCTCACCGTCGCTCAGCAAGTCGCCGTCGGTGTCGCTCAGCGTGGGATCGGTGCCGTACGAACCCACCTCGACGCCATCGAGCAGTCCGTCACCGTCGCTGTCCGGGTTCGCCGGGTCTGTCCCGAGGGCCAGCTCGGCCCCCCGCGACAGGCCGTCGCCGTCGGCGTCCGTCAAGCCGTCGTTGGCATCGAGCGGATCGAGGCCCGCCGCCACCTCGTAGCCGTCCGGGAGCTGATCGCCGTCGGTGTCCACGCGGGTGGGGTCGGTGTTGTAGACCGCCACCTCCTGCTGGTCGCTCAGCCCATCGCCATCGGTGTCGGGCCGCCGCGGGTCTGAGCCGTAGGTGAGCACCTCGAGGCCATCGGGCAGACCGTCGCCGTCGGTGTCGGCCAGCAACGGATGGCTTCCTGCCGCCGCTTCGTCCAGGTTGCTTAGCCCGTCGTCGTCGGGATCGTCGCCGGCGCCGCCGGCGAGCAGCGGGTCGAAGCCATAGCTCACCTCGAAGCCGTCTCCCATGCCGTCGCCGTCGGTGTCCGCCCGGTAGGGATCGGTGCCGCGAGCCCGTTCGTCGCGGTTCGCCAAGCCGTCCCGGTCCTGATCGGGGTTGGCGATCAACAAGAACAGGTGCTCGTCGAAGTCCGGCTCGGCGCGGCCGGTCCAGGCGACGTAGATCGAGGGTGCGCCGAAAGCGATCGCCGCCGTCCGCGGCTCGTTGACGTCGAGGCTCTGGTCGAAGGTCACGGCCTGGCGCGGCACCAGGTTGACGCCGATCGGATCGCTGCCGCGGACGAAGAGGTCACCCTGGCCAAAGAGCGACAGGTTGTCGATGTAGCTCATGAAGATGTTGCCGTCCGCATCGAAGACCGCCCGCGGGTGCGTCGAGGGAGCGCTGTCCGGGAAGGTCAGCAGCCGCGGCGGCGGGATGACGAAGAGGGCGTTGGGGTCGGCCGGGCTGCCGTCCTGGTCATCGCGGGACGGATCGAGGCGCAGGGTGTGGACCTCGAACGCCAGGTCGGCCAGCGGCGTGGCCGCCGCCAGGTCCTCGTAGACCACGGCCACCTCACCATTGGCGGTGAGCCCGAGCGACGGGTAGCCAGCCGCATAGGAGGTGCCGCTCAGCAGGTCGGTGGCGGCGATCCGCACCGCCCCCGTCGTGGCGTCGAGCAGGAGGTAGTAGAGGCTCGGCGAGCCACCGCCACCGGCCGGCTGGCCGACCAGGGCCACGTGCACCCCTTGCAGGTCTGCCGCCATCGCCACGGTGTTGCTCTGCACCTCACCGAAGCCGAAGTTGTCCTGGAAGGTGAGGTCGGTCGACACCACACGGTCGAAGCGCTCGCTGCCACCGGCATCGAGCTGGACGAGGTGGATGCCCGGCGCCGGCGCCACCAGGCCGCGGAGCGCGAGAGTGCCGCCGCCCGGCAGGCCACCTGGCTGGCTCTCCGGGGCCGGCACGGCGAGGATGCTCTCCACGCCATAGACGATCTGCACCCGGCCGGCGCCGTCCACCGCCAACCGGCCGCCGAAGAGCACCGTCGTGGCGTAGGCATCGGGCACGCCCGTGGCGAGCGTCAGGACGTTGCCACGGCGCAGCGCGGCGGGGTCGGCCGCCGAGCCGTCGCGGTCGTCCGCCTGCGGGTCGATCGCCAGGTACTCGAGCCCACCGATGTCGCCGAAGCCGGTGCCGCCGCTGCGCCACAGCAGGTGCACGAGGCCGTCCGGCCCGAGGGCCAGCTGGATCTCGGAGGCCCCCAGGCAACCGTCGGTCAACGGTGTGTCGTCGATCAACGTCTCGCCCGTCGGCGAGAGCATCGAGTAGGTGAGCTCGCTGCAGAAGTCGCCCCGCCAAGCGAGGTGGACGTTGCCCGCGCCGTCGACCACCATCGCGGGGTCGCTCGCCGGCACCGTGTTGGCCACCGCCAGCTGCTGCACGTCGTCGGCCGGATCGGTCGGCTCCGTGCCGTCGAAGAGCACCTCGGCGCCGTCGTTGCGACCGCCGCCGTCGCTGTCCCGCAGGAGCGGGCTGGTGCCGTGATCGAGCACCTCGGCACCGTCACCAAGCCCATCGCCGTCGGTGTCGACCAGCCGCGGGTCCGAGCCGAGCGTGACCTCCTGGCGGTTGGTCAGCCGGTCCTGGTCGAAGTCCTCGTCACCGTCCGCGACGCCGTCGTCGTCGCTGTCGGTGTCGTAGCGGTCGAGGCCGAGGAGCACCTCGATGGCATCGGGCACGCCGTCGCCGTCGCTGTCGAGCTCCGGTGGCACGGCGAAGAAACCGCCGTTGGGGGCGACGTCGAGCCGTTCGGGCGCAAAGTCCCGGTAGACCAGCAGGGCGAAGTTGAAGCTCGGATCGCCGCCCAGGCGAGCCAGCGGGATGGTCAGGGTGAGGGTGTCGCCGCTGATCGCGAGCGGCGTGCCGTCCGTCGCCACGCCGCGGACGATCGGGATCTCCAGCTCCACACCGAGGTAGGTGGCGCCGTAGGGGCTCCGCGCGTCGATCGTCGAGACGGACCCGGTCCGTGGGTCCTGGTCGAGGTCGAGGCTGAGGACGGCCGAGAACGAGCTCGCAGAGATCGTGCCCGCCACGCGCGCCGAGACCACCACGTCGGTGGCCAGCGGCCGCACCGTCACGGCCACCAGGTCGAGACCGCGGTCGAAGGACTCGGCCACGTCGTCGGTGGGGTCGCCGTAGGCGAAGACGTCGCGGACGACGATCACGCCCACGTCCGTGGAGCCGCCGGGCACCGGCGCGAACGGCGCCGAGCTGCCGCTGAACACCACCCCTCCTACCTCCTGGCGGGCGATGGCCTGCAGGTCGCCGGCGACGGTCGGCACCCCGCTGATGCTGAACGCTCCGCCGGCGTCGGTGAGGGCGCTGTAGGTGGCGAGCACCGTGACCTCGGCACCGACCACCGGCTGCCCGTCACCGTTGACCACGCTGCCGACCACCGTGGTCAGCGGGTCGGGGACCACGTCGTAGGTCGCGCTGGCGCTGCCGGCGATCCCCTGGTCGTCGGTGGCGGTCGCCGTCACCTGCAGGGTCGCCGAGCCCACCGGCACGCTGAGGTCTTGCTCGTAGGGCGGCGCGAAGATGGGTGCTCCTGGCACCCCGTTGACCGTGAAGACCAGCTGCGCGACGGCGGTGTTGTCGCTCGCCGTCGCCACCAAACGCACCGTGGCGCCCTCGGTGAGCACCGTGCCGGCCGCCGGCGCCGTGATCGCGACCACCGGGGCCGGGTTGTTGATCACCGTCACGGCCGCCGTGGCCAGCCCCTGGTTGCCGGCGAGGTCGAAAGCCCGCGCTTCCAGGCTGAGGGTCCCGGCGGCGAGCGGCGCCGCCAGCTTGAACTGATAGGGCGCCGAGGTGTCGGTCCCGTAGAGCCCACCGTCCACCCAGAGCTCGACCCGCGCCACGGCCACGTCGTCGCTCGCCGTCAGGCGCACCCGCAGATCGGCCTCCGCCAGCACCAGAGCGCCGTCCGTCGGGGCGAGGAAGCTCACCACCGGTGCCACACCGCCGGCGTCGGCCAGCCGGGGCCGGTAGGCCGCCACAGGGGGCAGGATGCCGACAGCCTGATCACCCCGATTGGCCGTCGCCAGGTCCACCCAGCCGTCGAGGTCGAGATCGGCAGCCACCAGGGCCGCCGGGGCGTTGCCGATGGCGTAGCGCTGCGGCGGGCCGAAGGCGCCGGCTCCGAGCCCGGGCAGGAGCGCGATCTCGCCGCAAGCAGCGCTCACCGCCAGCAGATCGAGCGTTCCGTCGCCGTCGACGTCGCTGACCACGAGACCGTTCGGCGCGGCCCCCACGGGCAGCTCGACGGCGCCAGCGAAGCTGCCACCGAGGTTGAGCAGCACGGCGAGCGAACGGGCCGTTTCCAGGGCCACCACCAGATCGAGGTCACCGTCGCCATCGAGGTCGCGAGCGACCAGGTCCTGGGGACCAGCGCCCGCTCCGAGCCGCTGCTCGGCGTCAAAGCTGCCGTCCCCGTGGCCGCGGAAGAGTGAGAGGTCCGCGGAACCGAAGTTCGCCGCCAGGAGGTCGACGGCCCCATCGCCGTCGACGTCGGCTGCCGCGAGGGCCACCGGTTCGCTGCCGGCGGCGAGGCTCAGCGGCGGCTCGACGAGCCCGCCGGCCGGCGACGCGAGATAGACGGCGATCACCCCCGTCGCCCGGCTGGCAACGGCGACATCGGCGATGCCGTCGGTGTCGAAATCGCCCTCGGCGAGGGCACTCGGTAGCGCCGCCAGGGGGTAGCTCTGCGCGGCCGCGAACGAGCCGTCACCCGTTCCACTCTGCAGGAAGAGCCGGCTGCTCGTACCGGCGGTCGTCGGCCCCGCGGCGGCGACGTCGTCGCGACCGTCGAGATCGGCCGCCAGCACGGCGACCCGCTCCGGCTGGACGGCGGCGGTCGGCGACGGCTGCAGGCCGTAGCTGCCGTCACCGTTCGAGACAACGCTGGTGAAGCCAAAGAACTGCGTCTGCCCCACCACCAGGTCGGGGAAGACGTCAGCGTTGAGCGCCGCCGTAGCGAGGTCGGTGGGGTTGCTGATCGGGCCCACCAGGCGCGGGGCCAGGTACTGTCTTGGGCCCGCCGCGAGATGCAAGGTGAGGGCGTCGCTGGCGCCGCCTGCCAGGCTGAGCAGGTCGCCGATGCCGTCTCGATCGAGGTCGGCGACGGCCAGTCGCTCGGGCGAAGAGCCCGTCGGGAAGCTCTGCGACACCGTGAAGAGGTCGACATCGCCCGTGCCGTGCAACACGCTGAGCGCAAGCCCCGAGCCGGAAGCGACGACGACATCGGCGAGCCCGTCGGCATCGAGGTCGGCAACCGCGAGGCGACGCCCGGTGGCAACGCCGAGAACATTCACCGCACTGGTGAAGGAGCCATCGCCGCGGCCGAAGCGGACCGTCAGCGGGCCACCGCTCACCGCGGCGAGGTCGAGCACACCGTCGCGATCGGCATCGACGAAGGCGGCGTCGAGAGCACCGGTCGGGTCGCCGCCGGCCACGGTCCAGCCCGTGGCCATGCCGAGCAGGGACACGCGCGCGGAGCCAGCGTAAGCCAGCAGGTCCGGCCGGCCATCGGCGTTGAGATCACCACGGAGCAAACGGCTGGGCGCGAAGCTGAGGGTGATCGGCACCCGCGGGCCGAAGCTGCCGGCGCCGTCGCCCCGCCACACCTCCACCTGCAGCGTGCTCGGCTGGGCGAGCGCGAGGTCCGGCAGGCCGTCGAGGTCCAGATCGTCGACGAGCAGGTCCGCCGGCGTGCCGCCGACGGTCGTGCTCGCCGCCGGGCCGAGGCCGCCGCCCGGTTGGCCCAAGAGGACGCTCACCATGCCCGCGGCACCGTGGAGCGCCACCAGATCGAGGCGACCGTCGGCATCGACGTCGACCACCGCCAGGCGGCTCGCCGGCGCCGGCAAGGCGACGGCGACAGGGGCGGCAAGGGGGCCGTCTGCCACCCCGCGCCGCCAGAGGGCGCGGCTGGTCGTCGAGCCGGCCGTCACCACGTCGAGCCAGCCGTCGCCGTCGAGGTCGCCCACCGCGAGCGCCGTCGGCTCGTCATCGACGCCGTAGCGGGGCGCCGGGAAGGCGGGGCCGCCGAGCGGCGCGACGAGCAGGTCCGCCACCGCCGAGGTGCCGCCGACCACCGCCGCAACCGTCGCCCGACCGCGCAGTACCGCCAAGCCGCCGCCGCTGCGCCGGGCGGTGAGCTGGAGGGTCGCCGGGCACGCCGTCACCGCCGGCAGCAGGTAGCTGCCGTCGTTCGCCGACAGCGTCGCCGCCGCCTGGCCGACCAGCTGCACCCGCGCCTCGGCGACCGGCACGCCGGCCCCGTCCACTACGCGGCCGCTCAGCGTCGTCCGCTCGGCGGTCGTCGGCGAGCAGCCGAGGAGGACCTCCAGGCCATCCGTGGCGCCGTCACCGTCGCTGTCGGCGACGCTCGGATCGGTCCCGGCGAGCGCCTCCTCGAAGTTCGGCAGGCGGTCGCCGTCGCTGTCCTCGCCGCCGTCCGGCACCCCGTCGAGGTCGCTGTCGGCACGGCTCGGGTCGAGGCCGAGGCGCGCTTCCAGGCCATCGGCGAGCCCGTCGCCGTCGCTGTCGGCGTCGAGCACGTTGATCGTGCCGTCGAGGTCGCTGTCCGAGCCCGGGGCCACCTCGGCGCCGTCGAGCAAACCGTCGCCGTCGCTGTCGGCCAGCAGGGGGCTCGAGCCCAGGCTCACCTCGGCGCCGTCGGTCAGGCCATCGCCGTCGCTGTCCGGCGCGAAGAGGTCGGTGCCGCGCTGGAACTCCTGCAGGTTGGTGAGGCCGTCCTGGTCGAAGTCGAGGCCGGCGTCGGTCGGGTCGTCGGCGTTGAGGCCCACGCCCCCGGCGGCCGACAGCAGCTGCACCTCGCCCAGCGCGAGGTAGGCGCCGACATCCGCCGTCGCGGTGAAGCGCACGCGGCGCACGCCGGCGAGCTGCACGGGCAGGAAGAGATCGTGGTTGGGGCCGGCGGTGCCGACCACGCCCGAGTCATAGAGCTGGAGACCGGCACCGTCCCAGGCCTGGATCCGGCCGGCGAGCGGGAAGTAGGTGCTGGTGATGTCGCGCGCGCCGAAGACGCGGAGCTGCGCCAAGGCCGTCGCTTGGGGCAGCTGCACCTCGACGAACGGCGAGGCACCACGGTTGGCGACATTGCGGTAGGCCGAGAGCCAGGAGGTGCGCAGGTTGCCGTCGATCAGCCGGCCCGGCGGCCGGTTCGCATAGCTGCTGCTAGCGATCACCTGCACGCTCGGTAGGCTGCTGACCACGATGCCGCCGGGATCGACGCTCTGGCGGTCCTCGAAGTCGTCCGGGATGCCATCGCCGTCGCGATCGTCGGTCAGCTCCGCGCGCAGCGCGATGGTGGCGATCAGCCCTTCACGGGTGGCGGTGACGAGGAAGGTGCCGCTCCGCGTCGAGGTCACCAGGCCATCGGCGGTGACCGTGGCGAGGGACGGGTTCGAGCTCAGGTAGGTCGTACCGCTGTTCGCCAGCGTGAGGTCGATGGCGGTGCCGTCCACCAGGTAGCCCGTGGTGACCAGCTGGGCGCCGGGCGCAGCCGGGGTGAAGACGGTCGCCGGCGAGGTGACGACGAGACGCGCCGGGATGGGATCGCGCTGCTCACCGAAGAGGATCTCGCCGACCGGGGTGTCACCGTTCGGCACCCCGACGAGGAAGGCCGAGCTCCCCTGCTCGACGCCCGCCTCGCGCTCGCAGATCACCCGCACCCGGAAGGCGCCCAGGGGCACCGGCACGTTGCCCAGGCCGAATGTGCCGTCGGGGTTGATCCGGGTGTAGCGATTGAGGACCATCGCCGTGCACTCGTCGTTGAGCGGCGGGGACGGTGGGTCCTGCGCGGCGAGCGGCCAGCCGACCGCGAGCAGCGTCAGGGCGGCCACCCGCGCCGCGGCGCGGCCCAGCGACCAGCGGGAAGCCAAACACCCAGGGCGAGCGTTCTCGATCGTTCTCATCGTGCGGTCCCTTCTCGATCCTTCCCAAAGCGATCCAGCTGCCGCTGGATCAACTCGAAGACCTGCCTATGCCGCGGAATCGACTCCAGAGCATCGAAACGGGACTGCGGTCGCCGTCCCATCGTCAGCTCACCGGAGAAAACCTGGACCGTGCCCACGCCGAAGAGGCGCTCGACCGGCCCCGCCACCGCCGCCACGTGCACCACCTTGGCGAGCAGCACCACCTTGATCCGCCGGGCCAGGAAGCCATCCTCGAAGACCAGCCGGCGGTCGGTGAGGGTGAAGCGCGTCCGCCGGTGGGTGATCGCCACGAAGGCGGGCGCCACCAGCATCAAGGCGCCGACCACGAAGAACGGCCCAAAGAAGAGATAGTCGAGGCCGTCGCGCCGGCCGCCGGCCGGGACGGCCCGACCGAACTGGCGCCAGGCCTGGCTGATCGCGATCAACCAGAAGAGCCCCATCGCGGTCGACCACAGCGAGTTGGCGACGAAGGGCCAGAACACGGGCCGGCCCTGCCAGAGGATCGGTTCCTCGGGTGCGAGCAGCTCGCGGGGGAGCGCCGGGGTCCGCATGAGCTCGTCGTGCACGCCGCAGCCTCAGGGTTCGACGTTGCGCCCGATCTTGGGCACTCGAAAGCCGGGTTGGTCCCAGTACGACAACACCGGATCGCCAGCCAGGTCCTGGGTGGCGAGCCACTTCTCACCTTCGCGGACCAGGACGGTGGCGAGCTCGGGGGGGGCCTGGGCCTCGGCGGTCGTCGACGCCGCGGGCACGAGTCGATAGACCACCAGCACATAGGGGCCGGTCTCGATGCGCCGGGTGATCTCCACCCGCTTGCCATCGAGGGCCCGTTTCCACACCGCCTGCCAGTCGGCGACCGTCCGCTGGAGCTGGCGGTCCCGCTCGTCCATCGTGCGCTGAGCGCTCGCCGTCCACGTCGACCGCCACCACGCGAAGTCGCCCGCCGACATCGCCGAGACGGCGGCGATCGTCGCCGCTTCCGGGCTGTCGTAGCGCGCCGCGTCCTTGCTGACGGGCGCGACCGCGACGAACGGCTGGTAGTTCATGATCCGGTAGAAGTAGGAGACCTCTTCGATCACCTTCTCGACCTTGGCAGTGCCGGTGGGAAAAAGCGGCTGTGGAGCCCGCGCGGGGTCCGCCCCTGCTGGTGCGGCGCCGAGCAGCGCACCCATGGCGGCCACCACGGCGAAGGTCGTGGCCCGGACGACCCTTCGCCGCCAACCTGCTGCACCCTTGCTCTCCATCTTGCCTTCTCCCTAGCCCACGTTCTGGGGCACGACTGCGCTGCCCGAGAAGTTGCCGGGCTCGATGAGGGTGAACGAGGTCGTGGTTTCGACGACGCCGTTGAACAGTTCAAAGGTCACGGCGAAGACCAGTCCCAGGTGGTTGCCATCGAGGGCGCAGTCCCAGCCAGCCTCGGTCTTGTCGCAGATCACCCCACCCGCGGCGCCGGTGGTGAAACCGGCGGCGATCTCGACGATCTGGCCGCTGGCGGGGCCGATCTCGAGCCTGCCGTCACCGGTGCCGGTCAGCGAGATGATGAACTGCGCTTGCCCGTCCTCTTGCATCGTGCAGCTGTTTTTCGTCCACGTGCCGCTGCCGCTGAACGTGAAGTTGGCGGAGAGGAAGAAGCCGACCTTGCCGAAGCCTCGCGGCAAGGTGAACGACCACGGCAGCGGGATCTCGACGACGTCGAAGCCCAGCGCCGCCTGGACCGAACCGGTCTGGTTGACGACGGTCTTCTTCTGCTCCTCGCAGCAGGATTCGACGAGACCGACGTTGACCCCGACGTTGAACTGGAAATCGGGGGCGTCGTCGCCCATCAGGAGCCTCAGGAAGTCCTTCACCGCAGCGAAGGCAGCGTCGAAGTTGATCGAGAGCGTAAGGCTCGGCAGGGTCTTGTCCTTCTTCTTCTCCCCCTTGCACTCGCCCTGATTGCAGCGGGCGGCCTCGGTGCAGAACATCCCGTCGTCGCAGGAGTTGCCGGTCAGCGGGGTGTGCACGCAGTTGCCGCGACAGGTATCGGTGGTGCACTGGTTCTTGTCGTCGCAACCATCGGCACAGGTGTCGGGCGGCGGCGGCTGGCCACAGCCACCCCAGCCGGCGTCGGTGATCCCGAAGCCAGGGTCGGAGACGATCACCGCGGCGTCTTCGGTCGTCGTCCCCTTGCCGACGTTGATGAACTGGTTGAGCCCGTGATCGAACTGGTAGATGTCGATGATCCGCCCCGGCCGCATGCCGTCGTTGGGGATCGAGATGCGGGCCGGCGGGTCGAAGTGCACGCCGTGCGGCTGGATGGTCCACGCCGGCGGCATGAAAAAGGTGCCGTTCGGGGGCGGCATCGGCACCTTGTCGAGCTGCACCTGGCTGATCGTGATCGGCCCGACGTGTGAGCCGTCCGGGAACGTCACCGAGTTGGCGAACACCGTCAGCTCGAGACCGTCGACGCCCGGCATGCGCACGACGACGTCCTCGGCGCCGCCGACGATCGTCTGGCTGTCGGTCTGCAAGAAGGGCAGCGAGATGGGCTGCCCGAGATCGTTGACCTGCCCGGCCACCATCACCGCCTCGAAGGCGAGGGGCGGCAGGACCTCCGTCCGCGAGCTGGTCGAGGGGTCGATGTGGATGTGCACCGCGCCCGCCGGCACGCCGTCGAGGTGGAACTGCCCGGCGGCGTCCGTGACGGCGCTCAAGGCCGTCCCGCCGATGCTCACCGTGGCACCCGGGATGGGCTCGTGGGCGTTGTCGACCACCACGCCCTTGAACGACGTCGCCGCCGGGTCCCCCGGCGCGAGAGCGGTGGCCACGAACGTCGCGCCCAGGCCGTCGATGTCCGGGTAGGTGGCCAGCACGACGTTGTTGTTGAGGCCGGGCGTCGCGCCGAGGGTGAGCACGGCGCGGGCGATACCGTCGATGCCGCTCGTGCGGGTGATCGACGCCGCGCCGTCGAGGTGGCCGCCCCCCTGCTCGACCGTGAAGGTCACCGGCACGCCGGCGATCGGGTTGCCGGCGCGGTCGGCCACCAGGGCCTCGAAGGGCATCGGCAGGGGCCGGCCGGTGGCACCCGTCTGGTGGTCACCGCGCGACATCAGGATGATCTGCGGCCCGGGGTGGGTAGCGGTGGCACAGATCTCCACTTCGCCGGCCACGCCCACCGCCGTCGCCACCACCCGATGCATGCCGACTCCCGTGGTCTCGCCCAGCTGGAAGAGCACCGCGGCGCGACCGTTCCCGTCCGTGGGCACCAGCAGCTGGCGGCTGCCGGCCTCTCCGGCCGTCTGGCGCAGGAGGCCCGAGTTGCGGCGCACCACGAACTGCACCTGCTTGCCCGGCAGCGGCGCACCGAAGGCGTCGCGCACCTCGACCTCGAGCCGCTGCGGCAGCAGGGAATCGACCGGCGCTGACTGTCCGTTGCCGCCGACCACCGTCAACGTGGGCCCGGACGGCGGCGCGTAGACGACGTCGATGGCATGCGAGCCAGCGTTCCCGGCGCCATCGATCGCCACCGCTTCGAGGTGATTGCTGCCCGGCGCCAGGCGCAGACCGGTGAGCAGGAAGCTGCCGTCGCCCACCAGCGCCGGAACGCCGTTGATCCGCACCTCGGCGAAGCTGGTGCCCCGCACGATGTCGTTGACCAGGCCACCGACGTTGATGATGGGCGTCGTGGCGACGAAGCCGTCGCGTGGCGAGTCGATCCGCACAATCGGCGCCACTTCGTCGCGAATCACCTCGAGCGACGCCGTGCCGCTATTGCCGTTGGCCTTACGGGCGAAGGCCACGAGGGAGCTGGTCCCCGGGCGGATGGGCACGGTCGCGCTGAACTGCCCGCCCGCCACCACCGCCGGCACGCCGTTGACCTCGAGCTCGCTCACCGGCGGGCTGACGCTGCCGCTGACCTCGACGCTCGACTCCCGGGTCACCGTGCGATCGAGCGGCTGGTCGATGAAGATCATCACCGGCTCGGGGTCGATCACGAAGCTGGTGGTGGCGCTCACCCGGTTGCCGAAGGCGTCGTCGAGGTGGGCCACCAGCACGTTGGGCCCGCCCGGCAGAGGGGCGCCGAGGTCGCAGACCGCCAGCTGGTACTCGACGGCACAGCTGGCGGCGACGGTGGCCCCGTTGGCGCTGAAGCTGAGCGAGGCCGCGTCGACGCCACTCGGGTCCGCGAAGCTCAAGCGCAGCTGCGGCGCCGGCTCGACCACGAAAGAGCCCGCCGCCGGCGCGATGAAGGCCAACCGCGGCGGGGTCGTGTCGTCGCTGCGGTCGATGCCGAGCTGGGCGAAGGCGATGTTGCCTCCGGTGTCGGCCGCCTGGGCGACGATCCGGTTCTGGCCGAGGACCAGCGGCACCGTCGCCGAGAACGTGGTACCGCTGAGGTCGGCGAGCTGGCCATTGACCCTCACCTCGGTGATCCCCTGGTCGTCCAGCACCGTGCCGCTCACCACCACCATTGCCTGGTTGGTGTCCGCATCCGCGAGCGGTGCCTCGATGACGATCGTCGGAGGGCTCGAGTCGGCGACGATCGCCAGTGGCGCGCTGGCCGAGGCGAGATTGCCGGCGCGGTCGGCGATCGAGGCGGTGATCGGCTGGGGCCCGGGGCCGAGGTCCAGCAGCTGGCAGACGGCGTGGTCCGCGAAACGGCTGCAAGCGGCGGCCTGCTCCACCCCGCCGACGGTGAGCGAGAGGCTCAGCGGATCGACGCCCGAGTCGGCGTCGCCATAGGCCAGCTCCACCACCGGGCTGATCTGGTTGATCAGCACCGCCGCGGTCGGCCGCAGGATGGCGAGCGTCGGCGGTACGGCGTCGTGCAGCAGCTCGAAGGTGCGGCTGTCGCTCACCGTCACGCCGGCGAGATCGCGGAACGAGGCGCTCGCGACGTGAGTACCCGGCGGCGGATCGGGCACCTCGCAGCGCAACGCGTCGGCGCGCAGCTCGCAGGCGGTGAGCGGGATCGCCACACCGTCGAGGCGAACGACGAGGGTCGGCAGGTCGATACCGGCGCCGGGCGCCAGCTCGGCGGCGATGGTGAGGGTGCCCTTGCCGTAGAACGGGCCGGCCTCCGGCTGGTGGAGCTGCAGGGACGGCGGCCCCTGGCTCAGCACCGTGAAGTGGAAAGTGGCGCTGGCGGCATTGCCTGCCAGGTCCGCCGTCGCGATCCGTAGCTCGTGCTCTCCCGGGGTGAGCGGCAGCGCGGGCACCAGGACGATCGCCGCGGCGTCGACGTTAGCCTCGGCGGTGGCGTCCCCGCCGTCGAGGAAGATGTGCGTCGCGGCGACATCGACCCCCGAGAGATCGTCGGCGAGGTGGACCTCGATCGACGGCTGCGGTGTCGGGACCTGGCTGCCGTCAGCGGGCGAGATCAAGCTGATCACCGGCGGGGTGACGTCCACCGGGACAGCCGTCACCCGGGCCTGGTTCTTGAGCCGGAGGCTGCGGTGCGCGATGAGCACCCCCTCGACGACAGATTGGTTCTCGAGCTCGATGTCGCGACCAGCCAGGAAGGTGCCGCGCATCTGGCGGCGGCCGTCGAGGCGGATGTCGGTGAGTGAGATGAAAGAGAGCCGCGTCTCGGGGGCGAGGGGAGGCGTCGAGCCGCCGGGGTTGCGCAGCCGGATCTCCCCCGTCGCCATGATCGTCCCGGTGCCACGCAGATCACCCTCGATCCGCACGTCGCCATCGACGAAGACGATGTCGCTGATCTCGGCATCCCTGAACGTCTGCGATCGTTCAAAGGTCCGGTCGGCCAGCGCCCGCAAGGAGGGCTCGTCGGGCAGGGCGGGCAGGCCGAGGGCGGCAGCGTGGGCCGTTCGCATCCCGGTGACGGTGCCACCGGTGACCGTCCCGACTGCCGAAGCGTTGCCCTCGACGCGGCTGTGGTTGTGCAGGCGAACCTCGGTGTTGGCGTGCACGTCACCGACGGCCACCGCGTCGTTCTCCAGCCTGAGGTCCGCACCGGCGACCGCTGCGTACCGGTAGTAGAGCGTCGAACCTGGCTCGACGAGGACCAGCTCACCACGGAGCCGAGTGGCTCCAACCAAGGCGAGCGCGAGGGCCAGAGCAAGTCTGAGGGCGGCGACCCAGCTGGGCCGAGGCGGTGTTTCAGGCATGGCTTCTCCCGCACGACGAACAGGAAGGCCCCCTTGCGGGAGCCAACGAAACAAACAGCGATCGGTGTTTCTGCTTACACCGTACAACACATCCGCGACCGAAGACCAGATCTCGCTGCTCCTAGATACCCATTCACCCCTGGTCGGTTAGTCATTGCGCGAAACGGTCGCCGATCTGATCACACGAGCGCGTCCCGACTGCCCTGGTTGCCATGGTTGACCTCGATGCCCCCCATCACGACGGTGCCGCGCAGGCGCAGGCAGGGGGCCGAGGGGTCGCTGGCAGGGCCCGTCTTGTCCTCGAAGCCACCGAGCAGCGGCAGGACGTCGCTCGCCACCCGCCAACCCTCGGGGACGCGGATCTCGATCCCACCCCACCAGGCAAAGAGGTCGAGGACGACCTCGTCCGCGGCCAGCCGGGCCCCGCGCAGGTCGAGCTCGACGGCGCCCATGATGGCGGTGAGATCGCCGCCGACAAAAGCCTGGCTGCTGTTGACGATGCCGTTGCCGGACATCATCGCGAAGGCCTGGACCCGATCGCTGGCACTCGTCCCGCCGCCGAGGGTGGAGCGCGGTCGCGAACCGCCGAGAGCCGCCCAGACCATGCGCCCTCCCACGAAGAGCAGGACCACCGGCCAGAGCTCGCCAATACCAATGTGGAGCCCCAAGCCGGGCACCTGGTTGAGCAAGAGGAGCCCGCCGACCATGACGAAGAGGACGCCCCCGAAGCTGCGACCTTGGTTCTCGACCAGCTTGGTGATCCCGACGAGCACCAACACGAGCGGCCAGAAGCGGACGAAGCGGTCGGCGTCGAGCACCTTGAAGTTGTCGAGGGTGAACAGCACCCCGAGGGCGATCACGAAGAAACCGAGGATCAGCCGCGGGCTCACCGCTCCGAGCTGGTGCTCGGGACCGTGTTGCCTAGCATCCATCGAAGCCTCCTGCGCCGTTCTGCCGGCGTGTCGCGCCTTCCACGAGGGCCCGGGTGACGATTGCGATGCCAACCACGATGAGCAAGATCGGCCACGAGTTGTTCCAGTCCAGGCCGCCCCAGCGCTGGTTGCTGGCGAGGAGCCAGAAGCCGATCCCGAAGGGCCAGATGCCTTTCCAGCGCGGCTCTCCTTCACGCGGCTGGAGCAGGTCGATGGTGCCGGCCAGGATCACCACCAGCGGCCACGAGTTGTGCCAGCTGAGGCCGTAGAGCCCGAAGACGTTCACCAACAGCCAGCTCGCGATGCCGATCAGCCAGAGGCCGGAGTGGCGTTCGTTCGCTCCCCGCGAGCTGAGCAGCTTGACGGCACCGACAGCAGCAATCAGCAGAGGGAACAGGCGCCAGAGACCACCGATCTCGAGCCACGTCCAGCGGTCGAGCAGCAAGAGGCCACCGCTACCGGCGACGGCCGCTCCGAGGGCCAGCTTGCCGTAATCGATGCGCTCCACGGCGCCCCGTTCCGGGCGCCGGTCGTCGAGTCCTTCGTTCATCGTCTCCTCCTTGCCGCCGGCTCTATCCCGGCGGCTTCGAGACGAGGTTACGGCGCGGCGGGAGCTGGGATGCGCCCCGACCGACGAATGGTGGCCTACCGCCGACGACTGGCGGCAAGGGCGGTACTAGGGGTTCGTGGACGGGTTGGCAGGCGCCGGCGGCGGCGATCCCGGCATCTGCAGGACGAGGCTGCACTGCACCTGGCCGAACGGTTCACCAGGGAAGGCTTCGTGCAGGCGTTGCTCGAGGGCTGCGTCGACGCCGATGACGACCAGGAGGAAAGTGCCTTCTTCCAACAAGGCCTTGGCCAGCGACGGCCCGGTGAGCTTGCCACGCTCCTGGAGCTCACTGAGCGCACGATTGAACAAGGCGGCGAGCAGCAGCTTGGGGTCCGCAATGTTGCGCAGCGGCTTGCCTTCGACGACCAACGGGTACCAGCCGGGATGCTGCCGCCGGAACTCGGCACCTCGAACCAGCTGGCTCGCGGCTCCTAGCCAGAGCTCCGCACGCCGCGTCCCGAGGTTCACGGACTGTACGGAGCGAGGGCTGCCAACCGCTGCCGAGAGCGCCTGGCGCAGACCGTCCCTCTCGGCTTCGCTCGGTGCGCTCGCCGCCTGGAGGCACTCGGCCTCGAGCCCTTCGAGCGCCAGACGGTAGGGGTGGAGCGGGAAGCCACGCAGACGGCGGAAGCGCATGAAGAAGCGGACGAAGCCGGCGACCGCCCAACCTGCTCGCAAGAGAGCGTCGAGGAGCTTGCGGGCAAAACCCCAGGTGCCGGCGAGCAGGAGATTGAAGAGGGCAAACATGGCGACGAGGCAACCAGCCACTCGAGCCGGTAGCCTCCACCACGGCGCCGGCTGCAGCTCACCGCAGGCATACTCGAAGCGGCCGCGGCTCTCGTTGTGGTAGCGGTCCCGGACCACGAAGCTCGCCGTCCTCTCGCCGCAGGCGAGCGGTTTGTTGAGCTCGGAGGCGGCGACCGGCTCCGCCGGAGCACTCTTGCCTGCCGGCCCGAAGCTCACCTCCAGCTGGTAGCCGCTCCAGGCCGTCAGCGGCTGGAGCTCCTGCCCCGCCTCGTCGAGGAGCCGCAGGTTCTCGACCTTCAGCAGGTCGGACGGGAAGCGCCACACACCACCGGCCTCGTCGCCCGCGAAGGAGACCTCGATCCGCGCCCCCTTCTCGAGGCGAAAGGCCCCGCCACCTCCCCAGACCCACGGCTTGCCGGCAAAGACCTCGCCACTCAGCAGCCGCAGCCTGCCCGGCCACGCGGGCGGCGGCGCCTGCGACAGCTCCACCTCCCGCAGCCAGCTCAAGCGGCTATCGGTGACGACGTAGCGAGTGCCGTCGGCCTCCTCGAAGAGGCCGTTGACCGGATCGTTCTCCCCGCCGCGAACCGAGCCCGGGAAGCCGTCTACGGGCCGCACGTGGTAGTCGGGAGCTTCATCCGAGCTCTGAGCTGGTCGCTCGACCTGGTAGAGACCGCTGTTGGTCCCCAGATACAGCCACTCGGCCAGCTTGCTGGTCGCCAGGTAGGTGACGTCCCGGTTGTAAGACCTCCCGAGGGGCCGTCGCAGGCTCGCCTTGCCCGTCGCGGCCCGGGGGTCGAAGGCCCAGATCGTGGCCCCGCGGCTCGTCCGAGGGTCCGTGACGGCGAACCAGACGCGGCTGTCCCACTCGGCGATAGCGAGGACCTCGCCGGCGCTGCTGTCTTCACCCTCGGCATCGCCACCAGCCCCCCCAGCATCGCCGCTCACCGCAGCAGCGCCGCCTTCGTTCAGGCGGGCCGCCGTGTTGCCGGTGAGCCGGTAGAGCCCGTCGCGGGTCCCGAGCCAAACCCCGCTCGGCAGTGCCGCAACGCGGGTGAGCTGGCTGCGCAATCCCCTGATCTCCCCGCCCTCGGGCACCGGCCCACCCGCGGTCGGCCCTGGGAAGAGCAGGCCGCCATCCGGCTTCGAGACCACCACGGCACCGCTCGGCACCTCCTCGATGAGGGCGACGGCGCCGGGCGTCGAGATCAGTTCTGGACGGCCGCTGCGCAGCCGAAAGAGCCCCTCGAGGGCACCCACCCAGACCTCGCCGTGGAGCTCCTCGACGGCAAGCACCGGCGGTCTGATGCCCTCGACCTTGGCGAGCTTGGTGCCAGCCAGGCGATAGAGACCCTGCTGCGTGGCAAGCAGGATGTGGCCGTCCTTGGTCTCGGCGACATCGTAGACCTCCCAGCTGACATCGGCGCCGGCCGCGGCGGCGGCCGGCGGCGGATAGACGCGCAGCAAGAGGTTCTGCTCCCGGCCACGAGCGACCTCCGTCGCCGCCAGGCTGGCAGCGATGAGGGCGGTGGCAAGAGCGAGACGGGAGGCGGCTGCGGAGGCGAGAGGCATGTACTTCCTAGGCTCGGGGCGAGGCGGCAGGCGCCGCTTTTCGGGGTAGATCAGCCTTCGCACCTCGGCGGCTGCAGCGCGCGCTGCCACGCGACGGGCGGATGGGCGATCGCGTCCGCCGAGAGCAAGAGCAGGCGGGAAGAGCTGAAGGTGGGCGCGCCGTCAGCCGCCCGGCGGCCCACACGCGCCCGCTCCAGGATCGCCCACTGAGCCCCCTCAGGGCCGGGAGGGATCACCGTGAGGTGGGCCGCTGCCGTCGGCAGCACCACGCGGCGCACCTCCTTGCCCGTTGTCGGGCTCAACTCGACGAGGGTCCACAAGGTCTCGCCAGCGGCGTTCATCGTCTGCTTGGTGAGGAGGAAGAGATCGCCCGTCCCGGCGCGCAGCAACCCCGCCACCACCGCAGACCTTTCGAGGAGGTCGAAGTACAAGAACGCTTGCCGCTTGCTGCTGCCGGGCAGCACCATCTTCAGCGCCTGCTCCTCCTGCCAGAGACGGCTGCGGTCGAGACGGGGCCCGCCAGCAAAGGCTGGCGCGGTCGCGGTGAGGCCGACGGCGTTGTTAGCCCCCGCAGCCAGGCGCTTCAAGGAGGGCCCGGCCGCCAAGTCCAGGAAGTAGCCGTCGCCGCCCAGGCCCGCGAGGTTGCCGGCGGTCTGGGCGTACCAGGTCTTGGCGAGATCGCTCGGCGCCAACGGTTCGACCGGGCGCGCCAGCCCGGCTTGATCGATCTCGGTGAGGTAATAGCCGGGCGCGCTGTTGCCATCGAGGTAGGCGACGGTCAGCAGCTTGCCGTTCGACCAGGTCCAGTCCAGGACGTCGGCCAGCTTGCCGCCGCCGGTGACGCGGACTTGGCGCAGGTCGATCGCCACCCGCTGCCGGCTGAGGTCTGGGCTGAGGGCGAGGAGCTTCCCCGCCTTGTCCTCGACGAGGATCTCGTCGTCACCAGGGCGGACGAAGGCAGCGAAGCCGAACTGCCCGCGGTCTGGCAGAGGAGCGAGCGAGACGCTACCGGTGAGGTCGACGGTGAAGAGATGATGTGGGTCCCGCGCGACGTCGGCAATCAGCAGACCGGGACCGCCAGGAGCCTGGTACCAGGCTCCCGAGCTAGGCCAGGCGAGCGGCTCGCTCAGAGGCACGGCGATGCAGTCCTTGGCCGCGCCGCCCTGGGCTGGAGTCGGCAGGGCGGCGAGCAGCGACAGGGATGCCGCGGTGAGGAGCCAAGCGCATCGGGCGCGAGCCCGTCGCTGGCGGATCGGCGATCGAGTCAGGTTGGTCAGCGGGGCCGCTGGTTCGGAGGAGGTCGGACGCGGAAGCAGAGAGTTGCCCATCACGATTGTCTCCCAGTGTGCTGGGTCGCTCTAGCAGAACCCGGGGTCGATGGGTGAGCAGTAGTTGAATCGCCAGACCCCCCGGTCACTGCAGCGGAGGAAGAGCTCCCGCTCGTCGCTCGGCGTGCCTCGATCCACCGCGTAAGCCGGCGCGCATCGCGGCTGCGTCCCCGCCCCGATGGCGGCGGGTGCAACCTGCGAGGCCGGGGCGGCCAGGGCCAGGCTCGAGAGCAGGATCAGCGAGGCTCTACGCATGAGCGGTCTCCTCCCAAAGTGGGCGTCCGGTGCCGAGCCCGGCACCGAGGGGGTACCAGACCAGGCCAGCGGACGAGAGATCGACCAGCACCGCTCTTTCGGAGCTGCCGACAGCCTCCCGCCGCAACGACTCCATAGACCAAGATGGCCCATGGTAACAGAAACGAGGAAATGTTCAAGGACAGTACCGGCCACCCCAAGAAACGCGCTCTCCTCGGACCGACGGGGCCACCCGGCACTCGAATCAACGCCAGGGGCGGCTCGCTGGCCGTCACCGATCACCGCGCCGCGATTCCTCTAGAGAAGGGATGTGCATCCGAGGAGCCCAGCATGGACAAGAAGCAGACCTCGGCGCTCAGCTCCCGCGGTGGGCCTTGACCAGAAGCTCGACCACCCCAGGGTCGGCGAGGGTGGTGATGTCGCCCAGCTCGTCGTACTCGCCGGCGGCGATCTTGCGCAGGATCCGCCGCATGATCTTGCCCGAGCGCGTCTTCGGCAGCCCGGGTGCGATCTGAATGCGGTCAGGGGTGGCGATCGGGCCGATCGCGTGCCGCACCTGCTCTTTGAGGGCACCGATCAGCTCTTCGGGGTCCCAGCTCTCGAAGTCCGGCGTGGTGATTACGTAGGCGAAGATGCCGGTGCCCTTGATCTCGTGCGGGAAGCCGACCACCGCGGCCTCGGCGACGGCGGCGTGCGCCACCAGGGCGCTCTCCACCTCGGCCGTCCCCAGGCGATGACCGGAGACGTTGAGCACGTCATCGACGCGACCGGTGATCCAGTAGTAACCGTCCTCGTCGCGCCGGCAGCCGTCACCCGTGAAATAGAGGCCCGGGAAACGAGTGAAGTACGTCTCCTTGAAGCGCTGGTGATCGCCCCATACGGTGCGCGCCTGGCCGGGCCAGGAGCGCCGCAGACAGAGGTTTCCCGAAACGCCGTTGCCGTGGATCTCCCTGCCCTCCTCGTCGACCAGGATGGGCTCGATGCCGAAAAACGGCAGCGTCGCCGAGCCGGGCTTGGTGGGCGTGGCACCGGGTAGGGGCGTGATCAGGATGCCGCCCGTCTCGGTCTGCCACCAGGTGTCGACCACAGCGCAGCGGCCGTCGCCCACCACGTCGTGGTACCACTGCCAGACCTCCGGGTTGATCGGTTCGCCCACCGTGCCGAGAATCCGTAGGCTCTTGCGTCCAGC
>WBZL01000284.1_pt1 | contig 55694 bp, 53 predicted proteins | sample 5204291 | NCBI WGS metagenome assembly WBZL01 (sample SAMN12344345, study PRJNA552823) | activated sludge metagenome | biome: Activated sludge suspended growth; feature: Nitrification reactor; material: Wastewater; isolation source: activated sludge from nitrification reactor of wastewater... | reverse complement strand
TGCCGCCACGCCGGCCGAATACCATTTTAATCCCATTGGCACCGTTCACGGTGGTTTTGCCGCCACCCTGCTCGATTCAGCCACCGCTTGCGCCGTTCACACGACCTTGCCGCTGGGCAAAGCGTATACCACGCTGGAACTAAAGGTAAATTATGTGCGGCCGATTGTGCTGCAAACGGGGCCAATGCGCTGCATTGGGCAGGTGATTCACCCAGGGCGGCGGGTGGCAACCTCGGAAGCGCGGCTGGTGGATGCCGTGGGCAAGCTGTATGCCCACGCCACCAGCACCTGTTTGATTTTTGACTTGGAGGCATGATGCAGAAAGAAGCGACACGATTGCTGCTGGATGGCGTGTATAATTTGCGCGATGTGGGGGGGTATGGGACGAAAAACGGCCGTTTTGTCCACTCCCAAACCCTCCTTCGCGCCGACTGTCTTCATCGGCTGCCACCGGCCAGCCAACAGGCATTGGTTGATTATGGCCTGCGCTCCGTTGTTGATTTGCGCCGTCGGGTCGAAATTAACTACGAGCCAAACGTCTTTGCCCAATCGGCTCACGTCGCCTACCACCATTTGCCTCTCTACAATGAATGGGAAGAGCTGGCCGCCGAACGCCCCCGCGATTTGGCCCATATGTACACCCTGATGCTCGACAACTGCCAGCCGGCCTTTCGTGAATTGTTTGCCTTGCTGGCGCAGCCCGGTGCCTTCCCCGCGCTGGTGCATTGCAAGGTGGGCAAAGATCGCACCGGCGTGGTCGTTGCCCTGCTGCTCGATGTTGCTGGCGTGCCTGCCGCCACCATTGCCGCCGACTACGCCCTCAGCCGCCCCTACCTCGACCCCTTGATCCCCGAACTGCGCGAAGAGGCGCAGCGCTTTGGCTATGACATGGCCTATTACGAGTCGCTGCTCCCTTCGGAGCCAGCTACCATGCACGTCATGTTGGACTATCTTTACCAACGGTACGGTGGGGCAGCCAGCTATCTGGCGCAGATTGGTCTGACCGCTGACCAAGTGACCGGTTTGCAGCAGACCCTCAGCGGCTAATTGTGGCAAAATTCACGATGCCTTTGCCGTGCTGCCAGACTGTTTATGCCATCATTCCCCCATTCCTGGTAAGGGTATAGTACCACTCTGATAATCTCCATTTCTAGTTGTATTGGGATTATCAACGGCTAACCCTTTTTCCGCCGGATAGGCACCAACGTAGCGGGCGCTGGGGCGAATGAGACGGCCGTTTTTCAACTGCTCAAAACAGTGGGCGATCCAGCCGGCCGTGCGGCCAATAGCAAAGGTGGGGGTAAAAAGTGCCGTTTCCAGCCCTGCGCCATGCAGCAGCAGTGCCGTGTAAAATTCGACGTTGGTTTGCAGGTTGCGTCCCGGTTTGTATGCGGCGAGGAGAGAAACGGCCGTTTTTTCCACCCCTTTTGCCAATTCATACAGCGACTTGTCCCCATCCGCCGCAAACAGATGCTCCGCCGCCGTTGCCAACACCTCGGCGCGGGGGTCACGTACCTTGTAGACACGGTGGCCGAACCCCATTAGCCGTTCCCCCGCCTCCAGCTTTTGCCGCAAATACGGCTCGGCGCGGTCAAGCGTGCCGATCTCAAATACCATGTCCAATGCCGGCCCCGGTGCACCGCCGTGCAACGGCCCCTTTAGTGCCCCAATCGCCCCCACAATTGCCGAAACCATGTCCGACTGGGTGGCGATGATGACGCGGGCGGTGAAGGTGGAGGCGTTGAGGCTATGGTCTATGACGGTGTTGAGATAGGTTTCCAGGGCGCGGCTGCGGGCGGCAGACGGCCGTTTTCCTTCCAGCATCTGCAAATAGTTGGCCGCCTGACCAAGAGCGGGGTCGGGCGCAATGGGTGGCTGTCCGTGACGCAGACGGTTATAGGCGGCGACGATGGTGGGGATGCGAGCCAGCAGCGTTTTGGCAAGAGCCAGGTTGTCGCTGGGGTTGTCGAGGTCAAGGGTGGCGGCGGCCATCCGCAGGGCATCCATGGGCGGGATTTGTTTGGGGGCAACGGCCGTTAATAGCTGCATGGTGGCGGCGGGAAGCTGGCGACGGCTGGCAAGGTCGGCCATAAATTCGGCTTCTTCGCTGGGGGTGGGAAAACGGCCGTTCCACAGCAAAAAGACCACCGCCTCAAACGAGGCCTGCGGTGCCAATTCCTCTACGCGCTGCCCGGCAATAATCAGTTCCCCGCGCTGCCCGTCCACATGGCTCAACCGCGTTTCGGCGGCAATCACCCCCTCTAACCCTGGTTTATATCCATTTTCCTGCATGGTTTCCTCATATGGGACGCTGCCAAACGCGGGTGAACGCGGATGAGTCCCGGATTTGCTTGATAAAAGTTTGTCGTTGATCTTATAATTGAGTTGGCAATGTTGTCAATCTTGATTAAATAATCAATATACAAAGCAAAATCATCACGTTTGTGGAAAAGGAGATTGGGGATTGGAGATTGGAGATTAATGAAGGTTCACAATCTCTAATCGCCAATCTCCAACTGAAAGCAATGGACGATTATTTGACGGCCAAAGAAGCGGCAGAAATGCTGGGGATTAGCGTGGCGACGCTGTATGCGTATGTCAGCCGGGGGATGTTACAGTCGGAGCCGACGGAGGGGAAAAGCCGGGCGCGGCGGTACCGGCGGGGGGAGGTGGTGGCACTGCTGGCGCGGCAGGAGTTGCGACGTAACCCCACCAGGGCGGCGGAAACGGCACTCAGCTTTGGCACGCCGGTGCTGGCCTCAGCACTGACGCTGATTGACAACGGCCGTTTATTCTACCGTGGGTATGATGTGGTGGCACTGGCGCAAAAACGGCCGTTTGCCGAAGTCGCCGCGCTGCTGTGGCTGGGGGATTGGGCCACCACCAGCCTGTTTGCTCACGAACCACCACCAGCCGTCCGGGTGCAGATGGCGCAGTTGGTACCCGTGCTGGCTGAATTGCCCCCGCTGGCGCGGTTTCAAATGATGCTGCCCCTGGCCGCTGCCGCCGATTTGGCCGCTTATGCCACCGCGCCCCTGGCCGTGGCGCAAACCGGGGTGCGAATTTTGCGGCTGATGGTGGGGTTGGTGGGGGAAGCCGACAACAATCAGCCCATTCCGGCGCAGCTCGGCCAGATTTGGGGGGTGGAACAGGCGGCTTATTTGCTCAACATGGCGTTGGTGCTGTGTGCCGACCATGAGCTGAATGTGTCGTCGTTTACGGCGCGGTGCGTGGCCTCGGCCGGGTCAGATCCGTATGCGGTGGTGGGGGCAGGGCTGGCTGCTTTGCAAGGGGGGAAGCACGGCGGCCACACGGAGCGGGTGGCCGCACTGCTGCGGGAGGTGGCGGTGCCGGAACGGGCGGCAGAAACGGTGCGGGGGCGGCTGCGGCGGGGCGAGTCCCTGCCGGGTTTTGGGCATCCGCTGTATGCAGAGGGGGATCCACGGGGGAAGGTGTTATTAACGGCCGTTGCCGCCGCCTTTCCCCACTCCCCGGCCATCGCCCTGGCGCAGGCATTGATGGCGGCGGTGCGGCAGGCTGTGGGTCAGGAACCCAACATTGACGTGGGGCTGGTGGTGCTGGCTGAAGCCCTGGGTTTGCCACCAACCGCACCGCTGACGCTGTTTGCCATTGGCCGGACGGCTGGCTGGCTCGGCCACGCCATCGAACAATACCAGCTTGACCAGCTTATCCGGCCCCGCGCCAGCTACGTGGGGCCACTGCCGGTGGGGAATGGTTGATTGGGCAATCAATGATTGGGGATTGGGAATTAGCGATTGGAGATTGATGAAGGTTCAAAATCTCCGATTTCCAATCGCTCCATAAATGTAGCCGAGGATTCCAATCCTCGTTCCTCAGCCATCTAAATCTGTGTAATCTGCGAAATCTTTGATTTCACCCTTGTTCTTGGGTAAAGCTCATTGTCTTCAACCGAAATCCTTCGCGTTCAACAACCATGAAGCAGGGCATGGGCAGGGTTTGCCAGAAGGGAACGGGGTCAATGGGGTTGTGGTGGGCAAGGAGGAGGGTGATGACGGTGCCGTGGCTGACGATGGCGGGGGTGTCGTGGGGGTGGGCGGCGAGAATGGTTTGGATGGCCTGAGTCAGGCGTTGGCGGGCCTGGCTGCCGCTTTCGCGGCCAAAAAAGAGGGTGTCGGGGTCGGTGAAGAGCCGGGCAACATTGGCCTGGAACTGGTCATGGGACAGATAGGTAACGTTGCTGCGGTCGTGTTCGTGGAGGTTAACGGCCGTTTGCCACCCAATCCCCAGCTTTTCAGCCACCGCTTGCCCCGTTTGTTGTGCCTTGGGTTCGTGGCTGGTAAAAACGGCCGTTGGGCCAAACGGTGCCATCTGTTCTGCCAGCAAGTGGCAGCTTGCCTGCCCCGCCTCCGTTAGCCCCCACGTGGCGGCTGGTCGGGTCGTGTCTATGGCTGTGGGGGCGTGGCGGACAAGCAGAAAATAATTGTTCTTCATATAAATAGCGGGGCGAACAAGAATCGAGATTGAGAGACTGGGAGATTGAGCGATTAGCCGTATTCTGTTTGCTAATCTCTTAATCTCCCAGTCTCAGCTATGAATTAATACCCCAACTCGCGGTTTACCACATTCAGCAGCGGTTCACCGGCCAGATAACGGCGCAGATTTTGTGTAAACAGCTCCACATTGCGCTCATCGTAGGCAGGCGTGAAGCCGCTGACGTGGGGGGTGAGGATGACGTTGGGGAGTTGCCACAGCGGGCTGCTGTCGGGCAGCGGCTCTTGCTCAAACACATCCAGCCCGGCTCCAGCAATCCACCCCTTTTTCAGCGCCTTGACCAAATCTTCCTCGTTGATAATGGCGCCGCGCCCGATGTTGACCAGAAAAGCGGTGGGCTTCATCTCGCGCAGCACGCTTTCATCAATGAGATGCTGAGTGCGTGGGGTGTGGGGCAGGGTGATGACCACAAAATCGCATTCGGCCAGCATGGAGCGGGTTGCTTCGGTAGGGTAGATGCGGTCGGGCAGGTTGCCCTGGGGGTCGCCCAGGCCGGGAATGGTAAAGCCGGTGTCTTCGGTGCGGCGGGCGTCGCGCTTGGTAACGAGGATTTTCATGCCAAATCCTTTTGCCAGCCGCGCCAGTTCACGCCCAATGCTGCCATAGCCGAGGATGCCGAGGGAACGGCCGTTAAGCTCCATCGGCACAAACTTCTCCCACCGCTCTGTCGGCCACGTTCCCACCTGCTGATATTTAAACCAGTTTGGCACCCGGTGTGCCCAGGCCAAAATTTGCGTCATCGCATATTGCGCCATCGCCGGGGCGTGAACGCCGCTGGCATTGGTCAAAATGATGTCGCTGTTCCACAACGGGGTATCAAGTAAATTATTGACCCCGGCATAGTGAAGCTGTGCCCAGCGCAAATTGGGGGCTTGCTCCAGCGAAGGCAAATCACCCAGGGCATAGATAATCTCTGCCTGCGTGGTTTTGCCTTCCGGCCAACTGTAATTGTTCAGCCGCACCTGTTCGACCTGAATTTGCGGCGAAACAGCGCGAATTTTTTCCATCAGTGGGGTGGGAAAGGGAGCCGTCACCACAACCTGTTTCATAACTTTTTCCTTCCTGTATCATACTTGCTGGCGAAGTTTAGCATAAATATGTGGCGATAGGGGAAAATTGGGTTCTATGAGTGCGTGATGCGACGATACGGCTTGGATTACGTATAGTAAAGAAGTGAGGTGATACTATGAAGACAAGAAGCTCAATTGTTGGCGGCCTGATCATGATTGCGGTGGGCGTTTTGTTCTTGCTGCTGCAACTTTTTCCGGGGCTGGGTGGTTTTTTTGACATTGGGCAGCTATGGCCGCTGCTGGTTATGCTGGTGGGGCTGTTTTTTTTGCTGGGGGCAGTGTGGGGAACGCCGCCGCTGGCAATTCCCGGTTCGATTGTGGGGGGGATTGGTCTGATTCTGCTTTATCAAAACCTGACGGGTTACTGGGGTAGCTGGGCCTATGTATGGGCGTTGATCCCTGGGTTTGTGGGGATTGGGCTGATTATTGCCGGGGTGTTGGGGCGGTTGCCGCAGCAGGTGGCAGCCGGCCGTCGGCTGCTGGTGATTAGCCTGGGGTTGTTTGTGGTGTTTGCCTTTTTCTTCACCGGTCTGGGCGGGCAGTTTGGGCAGTTTTGGCCGCTGATGCTGATTGGGTTGGGGTTGTGGCTGCTGTTTGGCAATAAACGGCCGTTACGTAAACCCAAAAGCGATACAGTGAATTAGTAGCATGTTGGAGAAGTCTGAATAGATGTGCGGATGACGCAGATTTATCGGGATCAACGCGGATTTTTTCTTTTTATCCGCGAAAATCCGTTCCGATCCGCGTTATCCGCGCATCCATTTTCTTTATTCCGACAGGCTGTTGGCTTGGCAAAATGGTCTGCAACTTTTTACCAGCGGTGTCGTAATAGGGTGTAGTAAAACAAAATTTGAAATGGGACTCTTTGGAGGTTAATTAAAATGAACGAAAAGCGACTTGTACGGTATAGCGATGATCGGATGTTTTTGGGTGTAGCCAGCGGTTTGGCACGTTACTTTGACATTGACCCGGCGATTGTGCGCTTGCTCTTTGTCCTGATGGCTTTGGGCGGCGGACATGGGTTGATTATCTACATCATTATGGCGATTTTGATGCCTGAAGCGGATGTGCCGGTAGCAAAGGCAGCTGCTTTTGACGAAGAAGAAATCGTTATTAAAGAAGCATAACCGATTTATTTACCAGGCTTTTTCCCGGCATGGCTTGTCTAAGCCCCCCAATCTCCTGGTGCTGGGATGGCAGAAACGGCCGTTTGTTGCAACAAACGGCCGTTTTTTTTATCCCTGTCAAAAACGGCCAACCTCTATATAATTCCCCCCATGGCATCACTATTCCAAAAATTAAGAACACTCTTCAAGGCCACGCTCCACGAGCTGGCCGACAAAGCAATTCAACGCAGCGACCTGGCTGTTTATGACGAATACATTCGGCAGGCCGAACGCGAGGTTAACGAATTTACCGACACCATCGCCCCCATGTTTGCCCAAATCAAGACAACCAAACGGCGGCGCGAAGCCCTGGCCGACAAAGCCGCCCGGCTCGACATCGCCATTGACCAATTTCTGCTGCGCGGCAAACGCACCGAAGCCCTGGTTACACAAAAGCAATTCACCTCCATCATGGACATGATCAAAACCTATGATGCGTCACTGGCGCGGCAGGTGGGGGCGGCCGAAAAACTGGACGATATTCGCATCAAGCTGGAAGGGCGGCTTGCTATTGCCAAGCAAGAACGCGAAGAGCTGGCTTATTTGCTGGAACTTGCCAAAGCCAAGGAAATCTCTGCCCGCGCCATGCGCTCGCTCGATTCGTTAATGGGCGAAGGAGACAGTGAGCTTGCAAACGCCGCTGAAAACATCCGCAGCCGCCTTGACCATGCCGACGCGGCCTGGGAAGTGCAAACCAGCAGCCTGGAAAACCAGATGGACGATGCCATGCAAAGCCTGGAAGTGGAAGCAGAACTCGCCGCCCGCATGGAACGGTTGGGTTTGGATTGATCGGTAATCAGTAACCAGTAATCAGTAATCAGTTTCCACTGGTTACTGATTACCGATTACCGATTACTGGCTCCTGACCAGGATGAAGATAGCCCTCGTTCACGACTGGATGAACCAGATCGGCGGTGCTGAAGACGTGCTAGAGTCGCTCGTCGCGCTCTATCCACAGGCACCGATCTACACCTCCCTCTACGCTCCCGACCGCATGCCGCCGCACTGGCAGCAGTGGGACATCCGGCCGGGGTTTATTGATCGCCTTCCCTTTGCCCACCGCCAGCAGCAACTTTACTTTCCGCTTTACCCGTTTGCCTTCGAGCAGTTTGATTTTCAGGATTATGACGTGGTGATTAGCAACAAAAGCGGCTTTTGTCACGGCATCATCACCGGGCCAGAGACGCTGCACATTTGCTACTGTCTTACCCCCACGCGCTACGTTTGGCGTTACCCGCAATATGCCGAGCGGGAGCAGCTCGGGCGGCTGACGCGGACGGTTTTGCCACCGTTTCTGACCTTTTTGCGCCAGTGGGATCAGCTGGCGGCCAACCGGGTTGACCATTTCGTGGCAATTTCGCAGGAAATTCAGCGGCGAATCGGCAAGGTTTATCGGCGGGAGGCGACGATAATCCACCCACCGGTGGACACGACCCGTTTTATGCCATCGGGCAAGATTGAGGATTATTATTTGCTGGTGGGGCGGTTGGTGCCGTACCGGCGGGTGGATTTGCTGATTGAGGCGTTTAATCGGATGAAACGGCCGTTATTTATCGCAGGCAACGGGCGTGACCGGGAGCGGCTGGAAGCCATGGCCGGGCCAACCATCAAATTTTTGGGCTACGTTCCCGATGCCGACCTGCCCGACCTGATGGCTCGCTGCCGTGCCTTTATGTGGCCCGGCGAAGAAGATTTTGGCATTGCGCCGCTGCAAGCGATGGCGGCCGGCCGACCCGTTATTGCCTACAAAGCCGGCGGCGTGCTGGAAACGCTTATCCCTGGCGAAACGGGGCTGTTTTTTGAGCAACAAACGGTGCAGGCGGTCATTGATGCCGTTGAGGCGTTTGACCCCGGCGATTATTCACCGCAGTTGATTCGGCAGCACGCCGAGCAGTTTGATACTTCGATTTTTAAGCAAAAGATGATTGAATTTGTGACGCAAAAGCTGGAGGCAGCCCAAAGCCATATTTGCAGCTTTGACTGTGAGCGTAGTTGATATGGAATTACGACGCTATTGGCAACTGATACGGCGGCGGTGGCTGCTCATCCTCATTCCCGCCCTGGTGGTGGCGGCGGCGGCACTGCTGACCTATTCCCCGCCCGGCCCCGTTTACAACGTGGGGGTGCGCTTTATTGTGGGGCAGAACCCGGCGGCTGAAGCGACTGTGGCCGACCAGGAGCGGTATTACAACTGGCTGACATCGGAATACATTGTCAACGGGCTGACGGACTGGGTGCGCGGCACGGGGTTTGCCGAGGCGGTGAGCGCGGAGCTGGGGCAGCAGGGCATTGCCGTGCCGCCGGGTGCGATACAGGTGGGGGCGGACAACACGCGCAGTATGTTGACGCTTTCGCTGAGTTACCATGAGGCGGAAACGCTGGCGGCGATGATGAACGCAGCGATTAAGGTGCTGACGGAGCAGAATGCCGCTGCTTTGCCGCAGTTGGGGGGAGAAACGGCCGTTCTTGTCCAACTCGACCAGCCCATCGTCAACCAAATCCCCCCCGGCATCCGCAGCCAGCTTGATTTGCTGCTGCGGCTGGGTGTAGCCCTCGCCGCTGGCATTGGCCTCGCCCTGCTCGTCGAATACCTCGACCCCACCCTGCGGGATCGGGAAGAGGTAGCGCGGCTGGGTCTGGAGATTTTGGGAGAAATACCGAAGGAATAGTAATCGGTAATCAGTAATCGGTAATCAGTTGCACACTGATTACTGATTACCGATTACTGGTTACTGGAGAGAAAGATGGAACTAAGTGACTATTTACGCATCTTGCGACAGCGCGGCTGGATTATTATTTTGCTGGCTGTTTTGACGGCAGGGGCAGCTTTTGGCTTTAGCCGGGCGCAAACCCCGGTGTATGAATCCCGGCTGAAGCTGCTGGTGCTGCCCTCACGCACCGATTTTGGGCAGGCGCAGGCGGCCAAGGAGTTGTTGCGCAGCTATGAGCAGTGGATTCGCAGCAGCTACCGGGCGCAGGAAGTGATTAACCAGCTTCAGCTTGATATGCAGGCGGGAGAACTGCTGGGCGATATGACTGTTGCCTCGGACAATTCCAGCTTTGTCATTGAGATGGCGGTGGAGAACAGCGACCCTAATCTGGGCAACGACATCGCCCGCACCTGGGGCAATTTGCTCATCCAGTGGCAAAATGCCAATAACGACAAGCTGCGGAAGGAAGACCGTATTACCATTGAGCTGCTGGATGACCCGCAGGCAGGGCTGGATCGCCCTAAGTGGAAGGTGAACACGGCGGCTGGCGGGGTGTTTGGGGCGCTGCTGGGCATCATCGTCATCTTTTTGCTGGAATGGATCGAGTCGGGCATTATGCGCCGCAGTGATGATGTGGAGCGTTATTTGGATATTCCGGTGATTGGTTCAATCCCAAATCAGTAGGTTTTTTTTAGACAGGATTAACAGGATTGACAGGATTTTTTACACTAGGAGACAAATCCTGTTAATCCTGTTAATCCTGTCCAAATTCCTGATTAAATATTATGAGTTTAATTACGTTGACAGACCCGCGTTCGCCAGTAAGTGAGGCTTACCGCACGCTGCGGACCAATCTTTCTTTTTATAGTCTGGATCACCCGATTCGTAGCCTGGTGGTGACTTCGGCGGCACCGGGCGAGGGCAAATCTACCACGGTGGCAAATTTGGCGGTGACGATGGCGCAGAGTGGGCGGCGCACCATTTTGGTGGATTGTGACCTGCGCCGGCCGTCGCTCCATACGCTGTTTGATTGTCAGGAGTCGCCGGGGCTGACAAATGTGGTGTTGGGTGAGGGTGAGAAGCTGCCGCTGCAAAAAACGGCCGTTTCCGACCTCCTCCTCCTTTCCAGCGGCCCCAAACCACCCAACCCCGCCGACCTGCTGGGATCCAAAAAAGTAGACCAACTGATTGCCCGGCTCATGGAGCAAGCCGACATTGTGCTGTTCGACGCGCCGCCAGTCATTGCCGTTACTGACTCCGTGGTGCTTGGCTCCAAGGTGGACGGGGTGCTGCTGGTGGTGAGCGCGGGCAAAACGCGGCGCGACCACGCCGAACGGGCGAAAGAAACGTTGGCAAAAGCCAAAGTGCGGATTGTGGGAGTAACGCTGACAAATGCGCCAAAAGAGACGGGGCTAGGGAGTTATTATGGCTAACTGGAGATTGGGAATTGGGGATTGGTCAATCGGAGATTGGCTAATCTCCAATCTCCAATCTCTTTGGTTTTCCTGGCACTGGTTTGTGGGGGTGAGCGTGCTGTTGGTGGGGTTAACGGCCGTTCCCATCCTCCTCGGCTACAGCCAAACCCCGCCCAACCGGGTCTACACCGGGCTGGTGATGAACCCCGAAGACAGCCAAAGCTATTTAGCCAAGATGCGGCAGGGGGCAGCCGGATCGTGGCTTTACACGGTGCCGTTTACGCCAGAACCACACGAACCGGCGTTTGTGGGGGCGTTTTATCTGGCGCTGGGGCATGTGGCGCGATGGCTGGGGTGGGGAATAACGGCCGTTTATCACCTCGCCCAACTCCTTTCCGCCTTCCTCCTCTTTCTAACGACCGCCTGGTTTGTTGGCCTGTTTTTTCCGGTGGCAATGGGACATGAAAGGACAGGGAAGAACACGGATGAATCTGTGGAATCTTTGATTTCTCTCTCTGCCGGGGAAATGGGACGCGGACAAACGCAGACGAACGCGGATGAATGGCGTAAGACGGCTTTTTTATTGGCGGCCACTGGCTCTGGATTGGGCTGGCTGCTTTTTTTGTTGGGGCAGCCGTACTGGCTGGGTGCGTTTCCCGTTGATTTTAAACAGCCCGAAAGCCATCTTTTTTTTACCGCCCTCACTTTTCCCCACGCCGCGCTGGGTACGGCGGCATTGCTGGTTTATATGGGCAATTTGGTGGGGTGGGAGGAAAAACGGCCGTTTTCCTTTATCCTCACCGGCGGCATAGCGGCAATTGTCCTAAGCATTGTCCAACCATTTCTCATTTTTGTCCCCATCGGGCTAACGTTGCTGTTGGAAGTAGGGCAATTGGTAAATACAGATAAGAAGGAACACAGAGAGAGAAAATCTGTGTTCCTTCTTATCTGTGTTAAAGCTTGCTTGCCTCTTGTTGTGCCGCTGATGCTGGCTGCCCCTGTATTTGTTTACTATGGCTGGGTGCTGCAAACCAACCCGGTGTTTCGGGCGTGGGACGCGCAGGCACTGACCCCGCTGGCTCCGTGGCCGCACTATGCGGTGAGCTATGGGGTATGGATTGGGTTGGCACTGTTGGGATGGCGGCAGGGGAGAAAACGGCCGTTTTCCCTCCTCTGGCTCTGGCTGCTCACTGTGCTGCTCCTCCTGTTCCTGCCCCTCAAACAGCCGCGTCGCCTCATTCAAGGGGCAGATGTGGCACTGGCGCTGCTGGCAACCGCTGCTTTGGGGCAAATTGCTGCTCCCTGGCTGCGGCAGCAACGCTGGTTCCAGCGGCTGGCGGCGCGACCACGTTACAGCGAAGCCGGGCTGTTGCGCTTGCTGCGCGTGGGGCTGGTGGCGGTGATGGGGCTGTCAAACCTGTATGTGTGGGGCAGCATGGTGTTGACGGCGGGCTGGCAGCAGCCTGACTTGCTGTTTCGGCCACAAGATGAACAGTTGGCGGTGGATTGGCTGCGGGAGGAAACGGCCGTTTCCGACACCGTTCTGGGCGCATATCAGACGGGCAACTGGGTGGCGGCACAGGCGGGCAACCGGGTGCTGCTGGGGCATTGGGCAGAAACGGTGGACAGGGAGGGGAAGGAAACGGCCGTTTCCCAATTTTTCTCCTCCCAAACAACCAACAGCCAGCGCAAGGCCCTGCTGCAACGCTATGCCATTCGCTACGTCTGGCACGGCCCACGCGAACAGGCAGCAGGCACCTTCAACCCCGCCACCGTCCCCTATTTGCACCCCGTCTACCGCAACGATACCATTACCCTCTACGCGGTGGAGCCGTAGGGCATCCGTTGTTTGATTTTTGCCCGTGATTCCCTACAATTCCTCGATTTTTGCACATTAAGCATTAAAAAGCAGTTCGCTACGCATACATTCTTTGAGATTAGCAATTGGAGATCGTGAACTTTCATCAATCTCCAATCGCCAATCTCCAACCACCTCTCACAATTGGAGACCTCATTATGAAAGGATTGATCTTAAGCGGCGGCACCGGCTCACGGCTGCGGCCATTTACCTATACCAACGCCAAACAACTCATTCCCGTTGCCAACAAACCCGTTTTGTTTCGCGTTATTGAATCTATTCGGGATGCTGGCATCACCGAAATTGGCATTGTCATTGGCGGCACCGGCGACCAAATCCGCGAAGCAGTGGGGCGGGGCGGCCGTTGGGGTGTCAACATCACCTATATCGAGCAGGATGCCCCTCTGGGGCTGGCCCACGCCGTCAAAATCTCGCGTGACTTTTTGGGCGACGACCGTTTCGTCATGTTTTTGGGCGATAACGTCATCGAAGGCGGGATTAGCCCGCTGATTGCCCAATTTGCCAACAGCGACTGGAACAGCCAGATTGTGCTGACGCGCATCAAAGACCCACGGCAGTATGGGGTGGCGGAGTTGGGTGAAAACGGCCGTATTATTCGCCTGGTGGAAAAACCAAAGCAACCCCCCAGTGATTTAGCCCTCGTTGGCATTTATATGTTTGACCACCACATCTTTGAGGCCGTGAACGCTATCACCCCGTCCTGGCGCGGCGAGCTGGAAATCACCGATGCCATTCAATGGCTGGTCAACAGCGATTACGCCGTCCACCCCTACATCCATCGCGGCTGGTGGATTGACACCGGCAAGCGGGAAGATATGCTGGAAGCCAATGACCTTGTTTTGGAGGAAATTGATTACATAGTTGACGGGTATGTGGATCGGGACAGCCAGGTGGGGCGGCGCGTGGCGGTGCAGCGCGGGGCAGAGATTATCAACAGCGTGGTGCGTGGTCCGGCCATCATCGGCGAGAATTCGCGCATCATCAACAGCTATATTGGCCCCTTCACCAGCATTGCCGACAATGTGGTTGTGGAAAACAGCGAAATTGAGCATTCGATGGTCCTGGAAAACAGCGAGATTCGGGATATTGAAGCGCGAATTCAGGATAGCCTTATTGGGCGTAACGTCAAAGTGAGCCGTTCGCCCATTAAGCCCAAGGCGTTAAAGCTGGCGTTGGGCGACAATAGTCAGGTCGGAATTTTGTAATTAGGGATTGGAGATTAGAGATTGGAGATTATGGTTTCCAATCCTCAATCTCCAATCTCTAATCTCCATCTATGAAAGCATTACTACAGCGAGTGAGCTACGCCTCGGTGACGGTGGCGGGTGAGGTGGTGGGGGAAATTGGGCGCGGTTTTGCCATTTTGCTGGGCGTGACCCACAGTGACGGGGAGGCCGAGGCGGCGTGGCTGGCGCAAAAGGTGGCCGGGATTCGGCTGTTTGAGGACGTGGCGGGGAAGATGAATTTGGGGCTGGCCGATGTGGGGGGCGAGGTGCTGGTGGTGTCGCAGTTTACGCTGTATGGGGATGCGCGGAAGGGAAAACGGCCGTCTTTTATCAATGCCGCTCGCCCCGAACAAGCCGAACCGCTGGTGGATTACTTTGTGGCACAACTGCGGGCGCAGGGGCTGCGCGTGGCAACGGGGCGGTTTGGAGCCAATATGCTGGTGCAAATTCACAACGATGGGCCGGTGACGCTGATGCTGGAACGGGGCGAGGCATAATCTCTTGCATGTTCGCCCGGTTTGCGTTTTATGGTAAAGTTCTTCTCCGATAGCTTGAGGAGCAGAACAACATGAAGCGATTGGTTTTGATTTTGTTTGTTTTAATGTGGCTGGCAGGGTGCGGCGGGGAACAAACGGCCGTTTCTCCCACCACCGCCCCTGTTTTACCCACCGCCACCAGCCTGCCCACCGTGGCGGCAACGCCCACAACCGCCGCCGAGCCAGCCACAGCCACGCCGGAAAGCGTGGCCGCAGCACCGGCAACAGAAACGGCCGTTCCCACCCCCGACCTGGTTGCCATGACCGCCACCCCCGTTGCTGTGGTGCCCGATGCCGAACGGCCGTTATTGTCGGTCGTCACCCAACCCGACTATGCCGAAAGCGAATGCAGCGACAAATACCCGTGTAACGAAGACATAGCCGCCTGGGAAGCGCGGATACAGGTGCCCGACGGCTTTCAGGCCAGCTACTATGCCCGCGTGGATGCCAAACCCACCGCCATGACCTTTGGCCCCGACGGACTGATTTACATTGCTACATTGGATGGCCGGATTTTGACACTGGACAGCAGCGGCCAGGTGACAACGATGTTGGAAGGGCTGCTGGTGCCAACGGGGCTGGCCTTTCAACCCGGCACAAACAACCTTTACATCGCCAGCCGGGTTAGCAACGATGGCATTGGCGGCGAGGCGCAGATTTCGCTGTGGCGTAATGGCGAACTGCGGCAGATTGTGGGTGGGCTGCCCTGCTGCTACACCAGCCTCCACGCCGCCAACGGCATCGCCTTTGGCCCTGATGGGTACGGCTATGTGGGGGTAGGTGGTCGTGCCGATCACGGCGAGATTTTGGTAGAGGGGCCAAACCAGGGCAAGCAGGACGAGCTGCAACCGCTGGAGGCTTCGATTGTGCGTTTTAGCCCGGACGGGAGCGAGGTATCGGCCTATGCGCGGGGGCTGCGGAATGCGTATGATGTGGCGTGGGATGCAAACGGCCGTTTGTACGCTACCGACAACTCCCCCGACTTTGGCCCCCCCGACGAGCTAAACCTGGTTGAACCGGGTAAAGAATACGGCTACCCCTGGTTTGATTGTGGTAGCTGTTTTAGCCCGCCACCTGGCATCGAAATTACGCCGCCCATCCACGAATTTATCCCCCATTCCGCCCCCACGGGCGTAACCACCTATTTGGCTGAGCAGTTTCCCGGTTTTTACAACGGCGTGTTTGCCGTACTGTGGAGTGCCTTCCCCGGCGCACAAAAGGTAGTCTATTTTGACGAGGGCGGGGTCAACGCCACCGATTTTGCCCTCGGTTTTGCCCAGCCCATGGACGTGGCTGTGGGGTCGGAAGGCAGTTTGTACGTGGTGGATCACGCCACGGGCATCATTTTTCGCATTGATTATGTAGGGCAAGGTGAGGGGTAATGGGGATGACCACGATTGCAGAGCGTTATGAGGTGGTGCAGGAGCGCGTGGCAGCGGCGGCGGCGCGTGCCGGCCGACCCGCTACGGATATTACGCTGGTGGCCGTGACAAAGACATGGCCGGCCGATGTCCTGCTGGAAGCGTATGCGGCGGGAATGCGTCATTTTGGTGAGAATCGGACGGTGGAGTTGGTGGAAAAACGGCCGTTTGTCGAATCACAACTTGGCCGCGACAGCGGCATCGTGTGGGAATTTATTGGCACGCTGCAAAGCCGTCAGTCGCAGACGGTGGCCGATTTGGCCGACAGCTTCCACGCCCTGGATCGGCTCAGGATTGCTACCCGTTTGTCGCGGCAGTTGCTGGAAAACGGCCGTTTTCTCCCCGTTTATCTGGAAATCAACGTTTCGGGTGAAGCCAGTAAATCTGGGTTTCAGATGAGTAATTGGGAACAGGATGCAACGCAGCGGGAAGAACTGCGTAAAGCGGTTGAAACGATACATCAGTTGCCGGGTTTGCGCCCGGTTGGATTGATGACAATGGCACCGTGGGAGGCACCGGATGACGAAATTCGGGCGGTGTTTCGGCGGACAAAGCTGTTGCGTGATTGGCTGGAAACGGCCGTTGGCATAGCACTGCCCCAGCTTTCAATGGGCATGACCGATGATTTTGAGCTTGCCATTGAAGAAGGAGCCACCCACATCCGCGTCGGGCGTGCCATATTTGGCTCCCGGCAATGACAAAAAAGGATGACAAACGACATCATGGGACAACTTGTTTACATACTGATTCTTCTGCTGCAAATTTATTCGTATGTGCTTCTGGCACGCATCATTTTATCATGGGTGCGCGTTAGCCCCTACCACCCGACTTGGGGGCCAATTGTGAACGTGATCTACCAGCTCACCGAGCCGGTAATGGAGCCAGCGCGACGGCTGCTGCCGCCTGCTGGCGGGCTGGATTTTAGCCCGATTTTGATTTTCCTGGGGATTAACCTGCTGATACGATTGCTGGCAGGGCTGGCATAAAATAATATGTATGGTAGGGACGCAACATCTGCGTCTCTACCTGAATGATTACCGCAAACCCGTTAATTGCCGGGCAATCACCATGCGCTGAATTTCGCTGGTACCTTCGTAAATCTCCGTAATTTTGGCATCGCGGAAATACCGTTCCAGCGGCATCTCCTTGCTGTATCCCATTCCCCCGTGAATTTGAATGGCCTGGGTTGTGACCCACATTGCCGTTTCGCTGGCAAACAGCTTTGCCATGCTCGCCTCTAGCGAATAGCGGCCGCCCGTTCTGGCGGCTTCGCGTTTAGCAAGGGCGGCCTGGTAGATGAGCAAACGGCTGGCATCTACGCGGCATTTCATGTCGGCCAGCTTTTGCTGAATCATCTGGAATTGGCCGATTTTTTGCCCAAACGCTTCCCGCTCTCTGGCATAGTGGATGCTGGCTTCCATAGCGGCTTCGGCAATGCCCAGAGCCTGGGCGGCGATGCCGATGCGCCCGGCATCCAGCACCGTCATGGCGATTTTGAACCCTTCCCCTTCCTGTCCCAACCGGTTCTCAACCGGGCATTGGTAATTGTCAAAAATGATTTCGCTGGTAGCACTGGCGCGAATACCGAGCTTGGGTTCGGTTTTGCCGCGCTCAAAGCCGGGTTTGTCGGTGTCAATGAGGAAGGCGGTGACGCCGTTGTGCTTGCGTTCGGGGTGGGTCATGGTGAAAAGGACGATATGGTCGGCGTAGGGGGCGGATGTGACCCAGGATTTACGGCCGTTTATCACATAATGCGTCCCGGCCTCGTTTAGCACCGCCCGGCTGCGCATCGTCCCCGCGTCGCTGCCACTCATCGGTTCCGTCAGGCTGTAGGCACCAATTTTCTTGCCCGTTGCCACCGGCACCAGATACGCCTGCTTCTGCGCTTCCGTGCCAAACTTCATCAGACCGTGGGCATACAGTGAGTTGTTGACCGACATAATGGTGCCGTGGCTGGCATCGGCCTTGCTGATTTCGGTCAATGCCAGAGCATAGGCCAGCGTGTCCATTCCCGCTCCGCCGTATTGCTCCGGCACTTCAATCCCCATAAAGCCAAGCTGCCCCATTTGGCGCACTGTTTCGATGGGAAACGTGCCGGTTTGGTCGTGGTGTTCGGCAATGGGGGCAATGGCATTTTGGGCGAAGTCGCGGGCGGCTTCCTGGATCATTTTGTGTTCTTCGGTAATAAAGTCAAACATGTTGGCGGGGAGTAAGCAGTAATCGGTAATCGGTAATCGGTCATCGGTACGGGTCACTGATTACTGGTTATTGGTTACTGCTTACTGCTTATAAACGTTAATAAGGTGGAAAAATCCTCGGTTGACAGCTCCAACCCCTCTGTCCAGCGGCGGCGTTCGGCCAGCCAGTAACGGCCGTTTGCGCTGCGCACCACCTCTGGCGGAATGTTGGGGCGGGTCGGTGGTCCCATACGCCCTCGAATCGAGGTGTCATAAAGCTCTGGCGGATAAATTTGCTGGAACGGCGGCGTGGTTGCCCCATCGTCCGTCCAGCGCGAGGCTGCTTTGGCCGGAGCATAGGTGTAAAAAATAAGCTGCTCTTCATCTTGCTGTAGTTCGCAGGCCAGACAAAACCAGCTTTTTTCCACCCGCCGTTCGCGTCCACCGCGTGGATACCCTTTCATGCTAAAAAACCAGTTTGTTTGATGAAACCCATTGCCTACCGCGACTGCCTTTTCTTCCCCCTGCGCTGTGTGAAGCGTAACGCTGCCAGGTTGGCTAAGAGCGACTGTGATGCCGCTGTGCCAGGTGCGCTTAAGAGTTTGCTCAATGAGCCAAACAATGGCAAAAGCAATGGGGATGGCACCGATGCAGGAAACGATGAGAATATAGTCGGGCATAGTGCCGCCGTTGAGCAGACGGATGATTTGGCTGATGAGTAAGAAGCCGAGCACCAGCCCAACGATTAGCGCGAGTAAGACGGTGATACGAATGCCATCGTGTTCTGGTTCGGCGTGCAGGATGATGGGGGTGTCCTCTTTCATGGATAAATTGTAGCATCACCCGAATTATCACGCGAAATAATGGGTCAAACTCATGTTTTAGGTGGGCAGATTTGGTATTTATAGACCTTTAGATAATCTTTTTGGTTATCGTAGCCGAGGCTTTCGTATCTGGCTTCCGCCAGACCAAAGCTCGCTCTTTTGCCCAAGCAGAAGAACGAGGATTGGAATCCTCGGCTACAAGTCAAGCCCAAATCTTTTTCTTGGGAATGGGAATTAAATAACTTGCCCATTTAGAAGTTCAACTTCTTTTGAGAAGTTGAACTTCTTGCGTAACTTATTTAATCCTCGTTCCTTAATGTCTATAGCTTGCTCTTATGTGACCATTATACAGAGGGTTAGGTAGATTTATGATTTTGCATAATGGCAACAAAGTCAGTACCATAGCACCAAGGAATTGGACGGGCGATAGCTTACGTCGCCATTACGGGGTATTGATTGACGCGGCGTATGGTTTACGGAGGCAAACACATGGGCATCATTATTCGGTAAATTCTGGTTCTTTTTAGCAGGTTATTTATTGAAAAAGGCGCGCTGCACGGCGCGTCTTTTTTGTGGGGGTGGTGGTACAATCCCACTATGTTTGCTGAGTTAGCGATTAACGTTGAGGTTCCGCTAGAAGGGACGTTCCACTATGACGTGCCGCGTGATTTGGCGGCGAAGCTTCAGGTGGGGCAGTTGGTGGAGGTGGAGTTTGGGCGGCGGCTGGCGCAAGGGATTGTCATTGCCTTTGTCGAGGAAGCCCCGGTGGAGGAGACCAAGCCGATTATTGCCCTGATTGACGAGGTGCCGGTGGTGCGCCCGTGGCAGATAAAATTGGCGCAGTGGATGAGCGAGGCGTATTTGACGCCGCTGAATGCGTGTTTGCGGCTGATGCTGCCGCCGGGGCTGACGCGCTGGGCCGATGTGGTGGTGGATTTGAACCCGCGCTGGGATGGCAACGGCCGTTTAACCGACACCCAAAAACAGCTTGTGGAACTGTTGCGCGAAAAGGGCGACCTGCGGGGGCGGCAAATTAACCGGCTGCTGGGGGCAAAGTCGAACTGGAAAACGGCCGTTAATCAGCTTGCCCAGCGCGACATTGTGCGTAAAGCCACCGTCCTTGACCCGCCCCGCATTCGCCCCAAGCAGGTGCGAACGGCCGAACTCATTGCCAGCGAACAGCGCATTTGGCAGGTTGTGGCACAACTGGGCAAGCGCAGCAAAAAGGCGGACGTGGTGCAGTTTTTGGCACAAAGCAAAGATCCGCTGCCGGAAGAAACGGCCGTTCTTGCCGTCACCGGAGCCAGCGAATCCCACCTTGCCGCCCTTGAAGCCGACCACCTCATCAGCCGCACCCCCGCCCAAACCATCGCCATCCCCCTCGCCGATCCTAGCGACGTTGACCCCACCCTCCGCCCCCTCTTCACCCAACTCCCCGCCCCACTCCCCACTCCCCACGCCCCACCCTGGGACGATCTGATTGCCCAAAACCAAATCCACCTCCTCCCCGAACCCGCCACCGTTGGCCTGGCAGTTCCCCCCAAACAGGTGCTGGCCGAACTGTTTGCCCTGCGCGGGGCGCAAACTTACTGGCGACTGTTGCACATGCTCCAGCAAGCCGCCCAGCCCGTGGAAATCAGCCAGCTTTATGCCGAAGCGGGCGCCAATTTGAACCACCTCAAAAAGCTGGTCAAGCTCGACCTCATTCGGCTGGGCGACCAGGAGGTGTGGCGCGACCCACTGGCCGACCGCGACTTTGTGCCGGCCGAGCCGCCACCGCTGACCCGTGACCAGGCGCGGGTGTGGGGACGGCTAAAGGTGGGGATGATTGAAACGCAGGATGCCTTTGCCCGTGATGGTGCCGAAGGGGGCGAAGGAGCCGCGCCGCCGGTGCTGCTGCACGGGGTCACGGGCAGCGGCAAGACGGAAATCTACATGCGAGCGATTGATTTTGCCCTGCGCTCCGGGCAGCAGGCGATGGTGTTGGTGCCGGAAATTGCCCTCACGCCGCAGACGGTGCGCCGTTTTGCCGCCCGCTTTCCCGGCCGTGTGGCCGTCATGCACAGCCGCCTGAGTGACGGCGAACGGTACGACACCTGGCGGCGGGCGCGGCAGGGGCTATTTGATATTGTGGTGGGGCCGCGCAGTGCCTTGTTTATGCCGTTTGCCAATTTGGGGGTCATTGTGCTGGATGAGGAGCATGACCCCAGCTATAAGCAAACGCCCCCTGTGCCAGCCCCCTATTACCACGCCCGCGAGGTGGCGATGGCGGCGGGGCGGGTGACAGGGGCGACGGTGATTATGGGCAGCGCGACGCCGGATGTGGTGACGTACCATCTGGCGCGGGGGGGACGGTATCAACTGCTGGAGCTGCCGAAGCGGGTGATGGGGCATCGGCAGCGGATTGAGGGGCAGGCGCTGCGGCTGCAAATTGAGAGTGCGTACCGGCAAACGGCCGTTGATCCCGACGACGCCCTCACCATTCCCCTGCCCCCCATCCAGGTGGTGGATTTACGCCACGAACTGCGGGCGGGCAACCGCTCCATCTTCAGCCGCGCCCTGGAAAAAGCACTCACCGAGACGCTGGATCGCGGCGAGCAGGCGATTTTATTTCTCAACCGGCGCGGCACGGCCACCTTTGTCATTTGCCGCGACTGCGGCCACGTGCTGACCTGCCCCCGCTGCGACATGCCGCTGACCTATCACCGTCCGCGAATGCTGCTGGCGTGCCACCACTGCGGCCGGCAGGAGCCACCCCACAGCGATTGCCCTCAATGTGGCTCCAAGCGGATTCGCTATTTTGGGCTGGGAACGGAAAAGGTGGAGGAGGAGGTGCAGCAGCGCTGGCCCAATGCCCGCATTACGCGCTGGGACACCGACACGACGGCGGGGCGGGACACGCACGAGACGCTGCTGGCGAGCTTTATCAACCAGGAGGCCGACGTGCTGGTGGGAACGCAGATGATTGCCAAGGGGCTGGATTTGCCGCTAGTGACGCTGGTGGGGGTTATTTCAGCCGATGTATCGCTGGGGCTGCCCGATTACCGCACCGGGGAGCGGGCGTTTCAGCTTTTGGCGCAGGTGGCGGGGCGTGCCGGGCGCGGTCTGCTGGGCGGGCGGGTGATTATTCAAACGTATCAGCCGGAGCATTACGCCGTTCGGGCGGCGGCGGAGCATGATTATGCCAGCTTCTACATTGATGAGATTCGCTTCCGCACGCAGCATTCGCTGCCGCCGTTTCGCCGTATGGCAAAGCTGGTGCTGGTGGATCCGGTGAATGAGCGGGGGAAGTTTGCGGCGGAGCAGTTGGCGCGGGGGCTGCGGCAGCACGTTCGGGAAAAGGCACTGTCGGCAACGGAGGTGCTGGGGCCAACGCCGCCCTTTTTTAGCCGCGTAGACGGCCGTTTTCGCTGGCAAATTTTGCTGCGAACCCCCAACCCCACTCGCCTGCTGTCCGACTTCCCCATTCCGCACCCGTGGCAGGTGGATATTGACCCGGTTTCGATTTTATAAAAATAGGACGCAGATTTTCCTGATTCACCTGATTGGTTTTTGATCAGGGAAATCAGGAAAATCTGCGTCCCAATTTTAAAATACCCCCGCCAGGACTTGAACCTGAATTTATCGCTTAGGAGGCGACCGTTCTATCCATTGAACTACGAGGGCGTAGATGATTTTATTATAACAAAGGATGGCAAAGGAAACGACTTTGGGGATGTATCCATTTTTTGTGTATGGGACATTGCTGCCGGGGCAGCCAAATGCGGTGCTGTGGCAGAGGTGTGTGGAGCGGGTGGAGGAGGCGGTGCTGGAAAACGGCCGTTTATACAGCCTCGGTCACTTTCCCATGCTCATTGAAGCGGAGGGTGGGGCGGTGAAGGGGGTGCTGCTGACGGTACGGGCAGCGGCGTATAAGCAGGTGTTGGTGCGGTTTGACTGGTTGGAGGCGGGAGCGTATCGTCGGGTACTGCGGCGTGTTTTAACGGAAAACGGCCGTTTGGCTGAAGCCTGGACCTATGTGGGATGGCCTGAATATGTTGTCGGCCGGCCGCTGATTGCAAATGGTGATTGGCGTAATTATACGTAGAGACACATAATTTTGTATCGGTATCAAGGCAAAATTTTGCGTCTTTGCAAAATCGTGTATTATCAGCAATAAGCCCACCCATTTTCCAAATTTACAAAAAACAAAGGACGTGACAATAGTTGCCAGGGTTCAGGTTGGAAAGCTGGCGATTGTCTAACGGGAAGCGAGAGATGAAACGAGTTGGTGTATTAACAAGCGGCGGTGACGCGCCAGGAATGAACGCGGCTGTGCGATCCATTGTGCGCACTGCGCTGGATCGTGGGGCGCAAACGTTTGCGATTTACGACGGCTATCAGGGAATGTACGAAGGCGGGGAAAAAATTCGCCCCATTGATTGGCGAGCCGTGGGCGGGATATTGAACAAGGGTGGTACGGCTATTGGGACAGCGCGGTGCGACATTTTTCGTACGCGACCGGGGCGCCGCCAGGCGGTTTACAACCTGCTTACCCAGGGTATTGACCGGCTGGCGGTGATTGGTGGCGATGGTAGCTTGACGGGAGCTAATTTGCTGCGCCACGAGTGGCCTGAACTGGTGGCCGAGTTAGTGGAGAATGGTCGTGTTCATCCCGAAATGGCGGAACAGCATCCACAGTTGACGGTTGTGGGGCTGCCCGGTTCTATTGACAACGACATTTATGGCACCGACATCACCATTGGGGCCGACACAGCGCTGAAGCGTATTACCGACGCGATTGATGCCATTACCTCAACGGCGGCCAGCCACCAGCGCACCTTTGTGGTGGAGGTGATGGGGCGGCGCTGTGGCTATTTGGCGATGATGGGGGCGATTGCTTCCGGGGCGGACTGGGCGCTCATTCCCGAAAGTCCGCCCAATTTGGACAACTGGGAAGACAAGATGTGTGAGGTGCTGCGGAAGGGGCGGGAAAACGGCCGTCGGGACAGCATTGTGGTGGTGGCCGAGGGGGCGCAAGATCGGCGCGGGAACCCAATTACCAGCAGCTATTTGCGCCATGTGCTTGAGGAAAAGCTGGGTGAAGATACCCGCGTAACGATTTTGGGGCATGTGCAGCGAGGTGGTGCGCCCACTTGTTTTGATCGCAATCTGAGTACTATTTTGGGGGCGGCGGCGGTAGATGTGCTGCTGTCGGAGAGTTATACGGGGCAAGGGTATTTAATGGGGCTGCGCGGCAACCGTCCGACGCTGCTGCCGCTGGATGAGTGCCTGCGCCAAACCAGGGCGATTGGCGAAGCGTTGAAACAGTGTGATTTTACGACAGCGATGGATTTGCGCGGCGATGGGTTTAAGGAGGCGTTTCAGACGCTGCGAACGTTGGTACGCTCGTTGCCGCGTGACCCGGAGCCGGGTCAGCGGCGGCTGCGGATGGGGGTGTTGAATGCGGGGGCGCCTGCGCCGGGGATGAATACGGCCGTTCGTGCTGTGGTGCGGCTGGGGCTGGATCGCGGCCATATTATGATGGGCATTTATAACGGCATACGCGGGCTGATTGAGGGTAGTATCAAAGAGTTTAACTGGATGAGCGTAAACGGTTGGGCGCATGTGGGTGGGTCGGAGCTTGGGTCAAACCGCCATATGCCCGAAGGGAGCGATTTTTATGCCATTGCCCGCAACATTGAAGAATACAAGCTGCAAGGGTTGGTCATCATTGGCGGCTGGTCGGCTTATCAGGCGGCGCTGCAACTGCATGAGCAGCGGCACATTTTCCCGGCGTTTAACATTCCCATTGTGTGTGTGCCGGCCACCATTGACAATGATTTGCCGGGCGCAGAGTTAAGCATTGGGGCAGATACTGCATTAAATAATATTATGGAAGCGGTGGACAAGATCAAGCAGTCGGCGGTGGCGTCGCGCCGGGTGTTTGTGGTGGAGGTGATGGGTAACAAGTGCGGCTATTTGGCACTGATGAGTGCCATTGCCACGGGGGCAGAACGTGTGTATCTGCACGAAGAGGGGGTGACGTTGAAAGATTTGGAGCGCGATGTGACGCAGCTTATCCGTGGGTTTAAGCAGGGTAAGCCGCTGGGGCTGGTGATTCGCAGCGAGGGTGCGAATGAGACGTATACGACGGATTTTATAAAGGCGTTGTTTGAGGAAGAGGGGCGGCATTTGTTTACGGTGCGGAAGGCGGTGCTGGGGCATTTGCAGCAGGGTGGTGATCCGACGGCGTTTGATCGGATTTTGGCGACGCGGTTTGCGGCTAAAAGTATTGAGCATGTGGAGGAGCAGATTGAGCAGCCGGAGCCGCGCAGCGTTTGTTTGGGGCAGGTTGGTGGTTTGTTTAGCCACACGAATCTGGAGGATGTGCCGCGTATGATTGACAAGAAAAACGGCCGGCCGAAGAAGCAGTGGTGGCTAAATTTGCGGGCAATGGCACGAATTTTGGCGCAGCCGGGGCCAACGATGATGGTGGAATAAGCGTGTTAGTATTGCATAAAAAACGGCCGTTTTGCTTGACGCTCTGCCTGTGAAAACTTTACAATAATTGTTGTAAACAGGAGTGCCCCCAGGAAAGTCTGGAGCAGACATAAGTAATGGAATACAAAGATTATTACAAGATTCTAGGCGTGAGCAAAAGCGCAGACGAAAAAGAGATTAAACGCGCCTATCGTCAACTGGCGCGGGAGTTTCACCCGGACAAAAACCCCAACAACAAGGCGGCGGAAGAAAAATTTAAGGACATCAACGAAGCGTATGAAGTGCTGGGTAATGCCGACAACCGCAAAAAATATGACCAGCTAGGGGCTAATTACCATCGGTATCAGCAGATGGGCGGCAACCCGGCCGATTTTGATTTTTCGCAATGGTTTAGTGGTGGTGCCGGGCAGCAAGGTGGCGTGAACCTGGGCGATTTGTTTGGCTCAGATTTCTTTGAGACCATTTTTGGGCGGGGCAGCGGCCAGCGGCAGCAAACGGCCGATTTTTTTGGTCGCCAGCAGCAGCAGGCGGCAAACCTGGATGTGGAACAATCTGTGGAGATTACGCTGGAAGAGGCGTATCAGGGAACCACACGCACCTTTAGCCAAAACGGCGACCGCTTTACGGCCAGGATTCCGGCCGGGACGCATGATGGCTCGCGGATTCGGCTGCGGGGCAAGGGGGCGCAGTCGCCATACGGCACGGGCGATTTGTTCCTGGTGGTGAAGATTTTGCACCACGCTGTGTTTAAGCGGAAAAAGGAGCAGTTGTTGGTGTCGGTGGATGTGGATGTGTTAACGGCCGTTCTTGGCGGCAAAATCACCGTTCCCACCCTTACTGGCCCCGTCAAACTCACCATTCCCGCTGGCACCCAGGGCGGGCAGACATTCCGGCTTAAGGGCAAGGGCATGCCCACCCTGAAGCAGCAAGGCGACTATGGTGATTTGCTGGCAACGGTAAACATTCGCGTGCCGCGCAAGCTGGGCGAAAAAGAGCGTACGCTGTATGAAGAGCTGGCAAAACTGTCGGACAGCAGTGCCGATTAACCTAAGAATGATCAGCAAGGTCGTTGAAGCACGTAAACGTGTGCTTTGACGACCTTGTTGTTTTTGACTCTGGATAACAGGACGCGGACGAACACGGACGAACACGGATTAAGGGTAATTAAAATGCTATTGTTTACCGTTTTCATTTGTGATAGTGTGTCCCGTTCAAGAAACCTCCCATGAAAATGATTCGTCAACAACCTGTATTGATTTTTGCTTTTATGCTCCTGTTTACTGGTTTGGCCTGCGAGGCGTTTGGAAACTCCGTGGCACCAGTGGATGAGGCCGCGATTGTGGATGCGGCGGTTTCGACGGTGGAGGCGCGGCTGCCGGAGCCGTCGTCAGCGGCGGAGTCTGTGCCTCAGGTGGTGCCGACTTTAACGGCCGTTCAGGGGCTTCCCCTTGGCACCGACCTGGAAGCGTCATTGGTGGGCGTGTATCAGCGAGCCAACCAGGCTGTGGTGCATATTTTTGTGCTGGACAGCAGCGGGGCAACGTTGGGTACGGGCAGCGGCTTTGTCATAGACAAAGACGGCCACATTGTGACCAATAACCATGTTGTGGCCGATGGAGCCGAGTTTCAGACGGTGTTTGCCAACGGCGACAGCAGCCGCGCCACGGTGGCTGGCACCGATGTGGACAGCGATTTGGCAGTGTTGACGGCCGAAACAGTGCCGGCCGACATTGTGCCGCTGCCATTGGGTGATTCAACGGCCGTTCAGGTGGGGCAATTCGTTGTCGCCATTGGCAACCCCTTTGGTGAAGCAGGCTCGATGTCGGTGGGCATCATCAGTGGCCTGGGGCGCACCATCGAATCGCAGCGCATCGCCGAGGGGGGGGGGCGCTACTCGCTGCCGCAGGTCATCCAGACCGACGCCGCGATTAACCCCGGTAATTCCGGTGGCCCGCTGCTCAACCTGAACGGCGAGGTCATTGGTGTGAACAGTTCCATTTTAACGCGCACGGGAACCAATTCCGGTGTTGGTTTTTCCATCCCCGTGGCCGCAGTCAAGCGCATTGCTCCAGCACTCATTGCCGATGGTTCCTACACCTACCCCTATATCGGCATTCGCATGTCCGACAACAACCTGTCGCTGCAAGAACTGATTGATTTGCCCCGCACCACTGGTGTGTATGTGACCGAGGTTTCGGCCGGCACGCCGGCCGAGGGAGCAGGAATGGCGGGCAGTGGGTTTGACCAGACCGGTACGCCGGGTCGGGGTGGTGATTTGATCGTTGCCATTGACGGGCAGCCAGTTAAAGATACGGGGGACTTGATTAGCTATCTGGTCTTCCACACCGAGGTGGGGCAGACGGTGCAGATGACGGTGCTGCGGAATGGTGAGGAAATGACGCTGCCGCTGACGCTGGGAGCGCGTCCGTAGAGCGGTAAACGGTAATCGGGTTACGGGAGAAGTTCAACTTCTTCCGAGAAGTTGAACTTCTAAATGGACTGGTAGAAACGGCCGTTTTGTGGAAAATCTGTTTGCCCAAATGAAGTTATCCGGGCAACCTTACGTTTACAACCGAGGCTCTTATCCATCCTTTTTAAGAGCTTCACACCAGGAGGTAACCATGTCTCGTCAAGATCAGTTACAAAGTTTGCTTTCATTAGATGCAGGTAGCAACAAAGTAGTTAGCCTTTATCTTGACACCGATAGCTCACGTCAATCTACTGAGGCGATTAAACTTCAGGCGCGGACGATGCTAAAGGAAAGCTGTGGCACATTGGAGGCAGACGCGGCAGCTATTGAGCGTTATCTCGATTACAGTTTTGATTGGGCAAAGCCTGGCTTGGCACTTTTTTCCTGTACCGATCAGGGCTTCTTTGAAGCTCACCCCATTGCGGTTTCCTTTCGCAATCGGGTGCGCGTGGCCGATAAGCCGTATGTTAAGCATTTGGCCCATTTTTTGGACTACTACGCAGCCTACGGCGTTATTCTGGTTGATCGGTTAGGCGTGCGCTTTTTAGTGTTTGACCTGGGCGAGCTGATTGAAACAGAAGGGCATTTGGGGGAGGATGTACGCCGCTTGAAGAGTGGGCAGGGGCCTATGACGATGGGTATACGCGGCGGGTTGGGGGGCGACCGGCACGAAGAGGAAGTGGCGCATCGCAATATGCGTGAGGCGGCGGCGGCGGCGCAAGCGTTTTTTGCCAGACAGCCGGTTCGGCGTCTCTTTTTAGGGGGTCATCCAACGGCCGTTTCTGAATTCCGTGAACTGCTTTCCAAACAACTGCAAAGCTGTATTGCCGGCACGTTTAACATTGACAGCAACGCGACTGAACACGAGGTTGGGCAGCGGGCGCTGGCACTGCTGCGTGAGGCAAACGAAGAGCGCGAGGCCAAATTGGTGCAGACGCTAGTGGATCTGCATGCGCAGGGGGGACACGCTGTGGTGGGGCTGGATGATACGCTACAAGCGGTGTGTGACCGCCGCGTGCAGACGCTGTTGATTAGCGATGGCTTCCGCGCTCCGGGCTACAAGGATGAAGCGATGCGGTTTGTGGTGGCAAATTTGGCAAAAAGCCCGCTGAGTGATCAGGAGTTGGTGGAGGTGAATGATGTGGTGGAAACGGCCGTTACCTACACCATCGAACAGGGCGGCCACGTGGAAGTGATTAGCGGCAACCCCCAGCTTGAGTCGGCCGGCCGTATCGGAGCCATTTTGCGCTATTAACGTAACCAAAACCTCTGAGGTCTGTCAGACCTCAGAGGTTTTTTTATTGGTATCAACCAATGACGGTTTTTTTGCTTGGTGGCAAAAACCAGACGGAGGGGACGCTGAGCCAGGCGATGATGCCGCTCCACAGAAAGACAGGTGCCAGCCCAAAGCGGTCGGAAGCGGCACCAACAACCCAAACGGCGAGGGAGCGGATGAGGAAGTTGGTGGCAAGGAAGGAGCCGTTGGCGAGGGCGCGGTTGGTGGGGAATTGGTCTTGAACCAAGGCGAGCATAACGGCCGTTGGGGCGAGGACGGTAAAACCAAGGAGGGCGAGGGAAACGGCCGTTAATCCCGTTGGCCCAAACAAAAACAGCAGCATAAACAGCGGAGCCAACGCCAGCACAATTCCCAGCATCCTGCGCCGTCCCAACCGGTCGCTGAGCGTGCCAGACATCAGTGCCCCCACTACGCCAGCCCCTTCCAAAATCGTCAGCGAACTATTGGAAAGCCACAGATCGGCCTGCTTGACATCAGTCATAAACAGCGGCAAAAAGGTGGTTAGCGACACCAGTAAAAATTGCCGTGCCAGCATCAGCCAAATAAGAATGATGAAAACTTGTCGCGCTCGCGGCAGCAAATCACGAATCATCTGCCCATCAAGCGTGGGGCGGCTGGAAGCCGAGACATGCCGCAGCCGAAAATAGAGTACAGCTGAGGTGATCCAGCCCAGAATCATCAGCTTCCACAGCCCTTCTAACCCAAACCAGGTGATGCCAGCCGTGACAAGCAGTGGCCCCAAGGCTCGCCCCAGCTCACCTGAGGCCATAAAAATGCTCATACCGGTGCCGGTGCGGTTGCCCGAAACACGCCCAATCATGGCTGGGGCCGGGGCGTGGAAGGCGGCAATGCTTAACCCGGCGATGACGAGTAAAAAGGCCAGTGCCGCATAGCTGGGCATGATCCCCATCAGGCTCATTAGGGTGGCGGTGATGCCGGGTGCCAGAATGATGAAGTAGCGCAGGCTGATTTTGTCGGCCAGGTAGCCCACGAAGGGGTTCATGAGGCCGGGAAGCTGGGCAAAAATGGTGAGGCTGCCCGCCAGGGCATAGTTGGTGGAGAGTTTTTCTTGCAACACAGGCAGCAGGGGGGCGATGAAGGCGCTGAATGTGTCGTGGACAAAGTGGCCGCCGGCAATGGTGATGACTTGTTCGGTGTGAAACGTTGTGTCGGGGGCATGAACGGCCGTTTGGGCAGATGTGGGTTGTGAACTCATAAACTGTGAATTGAGACTGGGAGACTGGGAGACTACGAGATTCCAGAACAATCTCCCACTCTCCTAGTCTCCCAGTCTCCTCCTTATATTTGACAGACGTTAGATGAGTAGACTACTTCATTCGCTGGGCAATGGCAAGGATACGGTGCATGGTTCGCAAAACCGGCCGTTCGATCAGTTTGCCACCCACCACCACCACCCCGCTCTCTTGATCTGCAAATGCCGCTACTACCTGTTTAGCCTCGGCAATTTGGGCTGGCGTGGGGCTAAAACAGCGGTTGATGATGCCAATTTGCCCTGGATGAACGGCCGCTTTTCCCGTAAACCCCAGTCGCTTGCTGGCCTCGGCCTCCGCCTCCAACCCCGCCGTGTCGCTGAAGTTTAGATACGGCACATCCAGCACATCAAGGCCAGCACTGGCCGCCGCATGAACCACCCGCGAACGGCCGTAAAGCAGCCCCTCCCAATTAAATGCCAGCCGTAAATCCGCCGCCAAATCCACGCCGCCAAAAAGCAGCGACGCCACGCGCTGGCTGGCGTGGGCAATGGCGTAGCAATCTTCCAGCCCCTCGTTGGTCTCAATAATCACGTGAAATTGAATGTGCGGATGCGGTGCCAGCAGGTCATCGTACAGCCGAAGTTCCTCGGCATTTTTGACCTTGGGCAACATCAGGGCGGGGGGTGGTGTCGAAGCGACTAAAACAGCTTGCAGATCGGCCAGCCCAGCCGCCGTGCGAATGCTATTGATCCGTAAAATAGATTCTGGCTCATCGGCGTTTGTCCGCGTTTGTCCACGTCCCATTTCAGCAAACAAGGCCACCATCTGCTGCCGCGCCGTCTCTTTGTCGGCCGGGGCAACGGCATCTTCCAAATCGGCCGTTACCATATCGGCACCCGCTTGAGCCGCTTTGGCATACAGGTTGGGCTTGTTGCCAGGGAAAAAAAGCAGGCTGCGGCGAGGCGAGTCGGTCATGGGTTAGGAAGAGTGGGGGCTGTTTATGTTATGCGCCGGGCAAGACGTGAAACAGGATAGCAAAAAAATGGCAAATACTGCCGCCGAGGACAAAGAGATGCCAGATTGCATGGTTAAACGGCAGCTTTTGCCAGGCATAAAAGATGACGCCAATGGTGTAGCAGATGCCGCCAGCTACCAGCCAAACAAGACCGCCCGTTGGAATTGTCACCAGCATCTCTTTGAGGCCAATGAGGCATATCCACCCCATGAGAACATAGGCGGCGGTTGAAATTTTGTCATAGCGGCCGGTATACATTGTTTTGAAGATGATGCCAATGATTGCCAATGCCCAAATAAAGCCAAAAATAGACCAGCCCCACGGGCCGCGCATGTTGACCAGGGTGATGGGGGTGTAGGTGCCAGCAATGAGCAAATAGATGGCGGCGTGGTCCATGATGCGGAAAAAGCGTTTGGCATCCGGGTGCTGGATGGCGTGGTAGAGGGTGGAGGCGGTATAGAGTAAAACAAGGCTGGTGCCATAGATGCTAAAGCTGACAATTCGCCAGGCATCGCCATAAATGGCGGCCAGCACGACCAATACCGTCAACCCGGCGACACTGAGCATGGCTCCTATGCCGTGGGTAATGCCGTTGGCGATCTCTTCGACTAGGGTGTAGTCTGCTGTTTGGGTCGGGTTATGTTTTGTACTCATGGGTGAATTGTAGCGTGGTTTTGGGGGAAGGGTATGGTTTTCAGGGTTTGATCATGTTGGTGTGGAGATTGGAGATAAGAGATTGGAGATTGGTGAAGGGTGGGGGAATTTTGGGTGAAGGTTACGCAACTGTGGGGTGTGTCTGGTAAAATGGGGGGCATGAGTGAACAACAACGTGTGGCTTTGATTACGGGTGTGGCGGGGGGGATTGGCCGGGCAACGGCCGTTTCTTTCCATGATGCTGGCTGGTTTGTCGTGGGCGTAGATCGGCAGGCGGTGGCCGGGCTGCCGGGCATTGACCGGTATATTCAGGCGGACGCAGCGCTGCCGAGTGAGATTCGCGGGGCGTTGCGGGTGGTGGAGGGGGAAAACGGCCGTTTAGACACCCTCATCAACAACGCCGCCATCCAAGTCACCAAACCGATGATGGAAATGACCCTCGCCGAATGGGACGACATCATGAACGTCAACGTTCGCTCCGCCTTTGTGTTTGCCCAGGCGGCACATCAGATGTTGAAAGCGTCGGCCGGCAGCATCGTCAACGTCAGCTCCGTCCACGCCGTTGCCACCTCCGCCGACATCGCCGCCTATGCCGCCAGCAAGGGGGCGCTGTTGGCTCTCACCCGTGCCTTGGCCGTGGAGCTGGCCGCCAACGGCATCCGCGTCAACGCCATCCTGCCCGGAGCCGTAGATACCCCCATGCTCCGCGCCGGCCTCAATCGCGGCCACGTCAGCGGCACCGTCGAAGAAAAAATCCGCGCCCTGGCCGCCAAAACCGTCATCGGCCGCGTCGGCGACACCAACGAAATTGCCCGCTGCATCCTCTTCCTCGCCGACAACGCCCAATCCTCCTTCATGACCGGCCAAGCCCTCATCGTAGACGGCGGGGCCACGGCGCGGCTCAGTACAGAATAAACAAAGCGATTAGCGATTGGAGATTAGAGATTGTCCTCTTCGCAATCTCCAATCCCCAATCCCCAATCTCTGATCTCCTCATGCTCTACCAAACCAAACAAACCATCCACGCCCTCCGCAGCCGCCTGGTTTACCGCCGCTATGCTGCCCAACACGCCGACAGCCTGGCCCGGCTGGCCGGATTGAAGGACATTCACCGGGGGGAACGCTGCTTTATCATTGGCAACGGCCCCAGCCTTAAACAAACGGATCTAACCCGGCTACGGCACGAATTCACCTTTGGCCTCAACCGCATCTACCTGCTTTTCCCGGAACTCGGTTTCACCACCACCTACTTTGTTTCCTTCAACCGGCTGGTGCTGGAGCAGTTTGCCGCCGAAATTGGCGACAATGTGCCGGTGCCAAAGTTCACAAGCTGGGAAAACCAGGATTTGACCCACGCTATCCCCGGTTTCAGCTACCTGTTTCGCCACAACGGGGCTGGTTTTTATGGCGACGTGGGGCAGGGGGTGTGGGGCGGCGGCACTGTCACCTATGTTGCCATGCAGTTGGCGTTCCACATGGGTTTTCAGCAGGCCATTTTAGTTGGCGTTGACCACTCCTTTGCCACCCGGGGCAAGGCCAACAAAACCATCACTTCCGACGGCGGCGACCCTAACCATTTTGACCCGCGCTACTTTGGCAAGGGCATTCGCTGGCAACTGCCCGACCTGGAAACGTCGGAAATGGGGTATGCTTTGGCGCGGGAGCATTATGAGATAAACGGCCGTAAAATCCTAGACGCAACTATCGGCGGCAAACTCCAAATCTTCCCCAAGGTTGCCTACGACAGCTTGTTTTGACATGAAAGGATTATCGGGGTTTTGTTATAATGGCTCTCAGGTAACTTGATATGATGAGGCAATCATATGACCTTAATGATTGAAGCTCCACCTCTTCCCATTCGTGAAAACAACAATGTTTTTCTGGTAGGTAATAGCCGTGTTCCAATTGACACGGTTATCCGATATTTCAATCGGGGTAACACACCTGAAGAAATTGTGCTGCAATTCTCGGCCTTAAAATTGAACGAGGTTTATGGCGTTATCAACTATTACTTGAATAACCAGGAAGCTGTTGAACGCTATTTGAGGGAACGACAGGCAGTAAGCGAAGACATCCGCCGTGAAAACGAGGTGCGTTTTCCACCTGATGGCGTTCGTGAGAAACTGGTTGCTCGTTTGAAACACAATTGTTAAAAATTGCCCATATTGTTAATCCAGTCAATGCGAAGGAGGGATCGGAGCTGGCGGTGGCGCAGCCGATTACGTTTGCTACGATGCGGCAGGCGCAGGCGGCAACGGCCGTTTCTCCCCATCCCACCACCCACGTCCACCTCTTCGCCATCGCCTACCCCGAAGACGAACCCGTCATGCCGGCCGGGTTCACCCACCTGCCCCCTCTCACGCAATCCGTGCTGGACGTTGGCCGCTTGGCTCCGCCGCGCAAGCTGCCGCTGCTGCGCCACATCCTCGATGCCCTTTATGCCGCCAGCGACGCGGACTTTTTCGTGTATACCAACGTGGATATTGCCCTGCAACCCCACTTTTTTACGGCCGTTTCCCACCATATCGCCGCCGGACACGATGCCTTTGTCATCAACCGGCGCACCATCCCCAAAACCCACACCCGCGTGGCCGACATTCCCCACATGCTGGCCGAGCCGGGTGAGCCGCACCGGGGGTGGGACTGCTTTGTCTTTAAGCGGCAGGCATATCCCCACTACCAGCTTGGCGATGTTTGCCTGGGCGCGCCCCGCGTGGGGCTGGCGCTGCTGGCAAACTTGATCGCCTTTGCCGGCAACTTTGCTGAGTTCAAGGACGAGCAGTTGACCTTTCATCTGGGCGACGACCGCAGTTGGCGCAGTTGGCGGCCTTCTGATTATGAACGCCACAACACGCGGGAACTGATGGCGGTGCTGGCGCGGCTGGAGCAGGCACAAGGTGCGTTTCCTCGCCACACCCCGCCCGGTGCTTTCCTCGCCAAAAAACGCACCCTTGGCCCATTTTATGAACTGTGGACGCGGCTGGCGCATGTGCCGATTGGCTGGTCGCGGTGGTTTAATGGGGTAATCGGTAAACAGTAATCGGTAGCGTATGATAACCAATAACAAGCCTTGCCCTTGTTACTGATAAAAATGCCCATGCTTTTGCGTGTAGTAGAAAAAACGGCCGTTTCTCTCCCCCAAACTTTCCCCTTCACCGTCCCCGCCATTGCCAACCTGCAAACGGTGGCTTTCACTCGCCCCGTCACCTTTTTGGCCGGGGAGAATGGGTCGGGCAAATCAACCTTTTTGGAGGCGGTGGCGTGTGCGGTTGGTTCGATTACGGTTGGCAGCCAAAGTGTGCAGCATGACCCGACATTAACGGCCGTTCGTCGCCTCATCCCCCACCTCAAGCTCACCTGGTCAAAGAAAAGCCGCAAAGGATTCTTCATGCGTGCCGAAGATTTTTTTGGCTACGCCCGCCAGCTCAGCGAAAGCCGCGCCGAAATGGAGCAAGAATTGGCGAAACTGGATGACGAGTACGAGGGGCGCAACTTTGCCAAGGCACTCGCCAGCATGCCCTACCGCCGCGAGTTGGGGGCGTTGCGCCAGTCGTATGGCGACGGGCTGGATGCTAATTCCCACGGCGAAGGGTTTCTCAAGCTGTTTCAGGAGCGGTTTGTCGGGGAAGGGCTGTACCTGCTTGACGAACCCGAAGCCCCGCTTTCCCCCATGCGCCAGTTGGCCTTTCTCGCCATGCTGCACCAGATGGTGCAACAAAACGCCCAGTTTATCATCGCCACCCACTCTCCCATCCTCATGGCCTACCCCAACGCCACCATTCTCAGCTTTGACGGCGGCACGGTGGCCGAGGTGGCCTATGAATCGCTGGAACACGTTCAGGTAACGCGCAGCTTTTTGCAAAATCCGGCCGTTTACCTGCGCCATTTGCTTGAAGATGTTGAATAGGGCGCAGATTTACCTGATGAACCTGATAAAGAATCACTAGATAAAAAGTTCAACTTCTCCGAAGAAGTTGAACTTTTCATCATGATAAAAAATCAGGCAAATCAGGCAAATCTGCGTCCCATTTTCCCCCATGACCCAACCCAACCCTTTCTTCATCGTCGGCAGCCCGCGCTCCGGCACAACCTTACTCCGCTTTATTTTGAGCAGTCATTCCCGCCTTTATGTGCCGGATGAGACGGGCTTCATTCCGTTCTTAAGGAAGCAGCCCCATACTGACCTCAGTTTGTCTGAGGTTGACGCTATTTTGACACGAATTGGGCAGTTAAATCGTTTTTGGGACGGCATGGTGTCGGATGTGGGCGCATTTTACAATGCACTGCCGCAGCCGCGCCTGCCGTTTGTGCTGGAAGCGTTGTTCCAGCAGCGCATTGCCCCGCACGGCGCGGTGCGCTGGGGGGACAAAACGCCGCTCTATGTGCGCTATGTCCCCACGATTCGCGCCCTGTTTCCCCAGGCCAAATTTATCCATATGGTGCGCGATGGGCGCGATGCCACGCTGTCGGCGGCGAAGAAGTGGGCGGCGGGCAAGCCCTACATGGACACCTACTATCTGCTGACCAACTGGCGGCGCAATGTGGCGGCGGGCTGGGCGGCGCAAAAGCTGTTGGGAAGTGATTATCTGGAGTTGCGGTATGAGCAGGTGGTGACGGAGCCAGAAACGGCCGTTTCCCACCTCTGCACCTTCCTCAACGAACCATTTGAACCGGCCATGCTCGACCAAACCGGGCTGGCGCGGCAGGTGGGCGGCGGTATTGATGAGCATGTCGAAGTGCAGCGGCAGATCAACAGCCAAAGCGTGGGGCGCTGGCAGCAGGAAATGCCCCTCTTTGAGCAAAAGCTCGCCAACCACCTCATTGGCCCCACCTTGCAGCAGGCAGGCTACCCCCTGGCCGACGTTCCCCCCTTCACCCCCGCCGAACGGCTCCACCTTGCCCGCCTCGCCGCCAAATTCACCCTCGCCGACACCACCCGTTCGCTGCTCTACAAAACCGGGCTGCTCACGCTCAATGCAAATCGAAGAAAATAAATAGAGAATGGAGAATAGAGATTGTCGCTTCGCTAGTGGCAATCTCCAATCTCCAATCTCCAATCTCCATGAACCTCCTTTTTCTCACCCCCCGCCTTCCCTACCCGCCCGACCGGGGCGACCGGCTGCGGGCGTTTCATTTTTTGCGGCAGTTGGCAGGGGAACACCAGATTACGCTGGTGTCGTTTGTGGCAAATGAGGCGGAACGGGCGTTTGTGCCAGCCCTGCAGCCCTACTGCGCGGCGGTGCATCTGGTGGAGCAGTCGGTGTGGCAGTCGGCAACGGCCGTTCTTCGCCACCTCCACCGCCCCGAACCGCTGCAACTGCGCTACTACCAATCCGCCGCCATGCGCCAACTCGTGGATCGCCTTGTCGCCACCCAACCGTTTGATGCCGCTTACGTCCACCTGTTCCGCATGGCTCCCTACGTTGCCCACCATCCCCAGCTTTACCGCATCGTTGACCTGACCGACGTGATTTCGCGGGAAATCACGCTTTCTTTACCCTACCGCCCCTTCCTCTGGCGTACCATCTACCGGATGGAACAGCCCCGGATTTGGCGTTACGAGCAGCAGGTGGTGCAACAATTTGAAGAGAGCTGGTTGATTTCGGAGGCGGACAAGGTGGCATTAACGGCCGTTTATCCCCAAGCCAACATCCACGTCATCCCCAACGGCGTAGACACCGACCAGCTCAAGCCGCTTTCCCGGCTGCGCCAGCCCAACAGCCTCCTTTTTGTCGGCCATCTCGGTGTGTTCCACAATGTAGATGCCGTCCGCTTTTTGGTGGAAGAGGTGCTGCCGCTGGTGCAACGCCACGTCCCCGACTGCACGCTCAACATTGTGGGCGCGGGGCCAACCGAGGACGTGGAGCGGTTTGGCGACCATTTTGGGGTCAAGATTACTGGCTTTGTGGCCGATTTGAACGGGGTGCTGAACGAAACGGCCGTTTTTGTGGCCCCCCTCCGTTTTTCCGCTGGTATTCAAAACAAGGTACTAGAAGCGATGGCCGCCGGGCTGCCCGTTGTCACCACCAGCAACGTCAACGCCGGGTTAAAAGCGGCCGTTGGCGAGGAAATTTTCATCGCTGACGACCCCGCCCAAATCGCCAGCCGCATCATTGAACTGCTGCGCGACCAGCCGCTGCGCGAGCGCGTCGGCCAGGCCGCCCGCCAATTTGTCCGGCAAAAATATAGCTGGCACCACGTTTCCGGCCGGCTGGCGCAAATTCAGGCGGCAATGAACAACCAAAACACGTAATTCGGGCAGGGATGCCCGACCAACAGGGAAGACGCAAAATTTTGCGTCTCTATAACACCCGGATGACACAGTTTCGCAACTATGTTATGCTTAGGCGCTGTAGCAAGAGAGATTGGCGATTAGAGAGTTGGAATAGAGGCTGTTTTTCAATCGCCCATAACCAATCTCTAATCCCCGTAGCGAGTAGTAACCAATGGCATTTGACACAGCCCTTCTAGATCACGTTCTGGCAGAACGTCACGTTTGTTGGGAACAAGAGCGGCAGCAACTGCTGATCTGCCTGCGCCAACTGTTAAATAAACGGGCTGCGGCATTTGGTGTTGAGGTAGCCTACATTTTTGGCTCACTGATTCAGCCCAATCGGTTCACAACTCGTTCTGACATTGATGTCGCCGTGGAATCAGTCGCACCCGGTCAATTTATTCCATTCAAGGTGCTGCTGGAAACAACCCTTAAACGGGATGTCGACCTCATTTTGCTAGAGAAATGCCATTTTGCTGATGATATTCGACGCGAAGGTGAACTGTGGATAAGGTCAAACTAGAAATCATTCGGTCGCAGCTAGAGCGTCAACTATTGTGGATTGAACGTATTTATGAAAATTTGCAAGAGCGGCAGGAATATGCTCGTTCTGCACCATTGATTTATGCTGAAAGTATTGCTTATCAGCTTCATAATTTGTACAGTGCCATCGAAGATTTAATGAAGCTTGTTGCCAAAGCATTTGAAAATCATATTGAAGATATGTCCCGTTGGCATTGGGAATTGATTGATCGGATGACGCTGGAGATTGCGGGGGTGCGGCCAGCGTTGTTGCAGAAGGAAACGGCCGTTTATCTCCACAAACTCCGCAGTTTCCGCCACTTTTTTCGCCACGCCTACACCGTGGAACTAGACCGCGACGAACTGCTTCGCAACCTGCAAACCGCCGAAGCCGTTCGCCCCCTGTTGCGGCGTGACGTACAAACCTTTTTACAACAATTCGAGGAATAATGGATTCAAAGTTAGCTCGTTGGTGCGATGGCCTGATTGAGGCCGGGTGGCTTGCTGCCATCATCGCTGTTCCCCTGTTCTTCAACATCCATTCTGAACGTGTCTTTGAACCGGACAAACTGACCCTGTTGCGCTCCATCGCCGTGCTGATGGCCGTCGCCTGGCTCATCAAATTTGTGGAGCAGCAGGGATGGCGCGATTTGGGCTGGCTGCAGGCCAAAAACCGGGAAGCCATTTGGCACAAGCCATTTGTGCTGCCCATTTTTGTTCTCGTCTGCGTCTACCTCATCTCCACCATTTTTTCCGTCACCCCTCGCGTCAGTTGGGCCGGCTCCTACCAGAGGCTGCAAGGAACCTACACCACCCTTTCCTATATCACTATCTTTGCGCTGGTGGCCGCCACCATGCGGACGCGGGAGCAGGTGCGGCGGGTGGTGACAACCATCATCATCACCTCCATTCCCATCGCCTTCTACGGGCTGCTGCAGCATTTTGACCTCGACCCACTGCCCTGGGGTGGCAACGTGACCCGCCGCGTGGCCGGGCATATGGGCAACTCCATCTTCATCGCTGCCTACCTCATCATGGTTGTGCCGCTGACGCTGGGGCGCATCATTGATGCCTTCACCAATATTCTGGGTGATGATGAACTGTCCAATGCCGATGTGGTGCGCTCATCGGTTTACATTTTCACCCTCGCCATTCAGATGATCACCATCTATTGGTCGGGCAGTCGTGGGCCGCTGCTGGGGTTGGCGGCGGGGCTGTTTGCCTTTACGCTGGTGCTGCTGGTATCGCTGCGGAACGCCGTGGCCGAAGGCAAATTCCGGCTGGCCGATGCCACGCCTGCCTTGATTTTCTTGCTGCCATCGCTGCTGGCCTTGCTGTTGAGCAATGTGGTGGCTCAGGCGACCACACCCCTGACGGCGTTTGCTGTTTTTATGGGGGTTGTTGCCCTGTCAGTGTTGGCCGTTTTTGTGCTGGTTGCAGCGCGGCGCGGCTGGAAATGGCTGTGGCTGGGGTGGATTTTGCTAACGCTGTTCATGGGGGTGTGGCTGGTGCTATTCAACATTCCCGATGACAATACCCAGGCGCTGCGGCAAGCCCCGGTGGTGGGTGGGATGTTTGAGTCGCTGTCGGCGTGGCGGGAGCTGCCGACGATTGGTTCGTATGGCAAGATGCTGGACCCGACGCAGAACGTGGGGCGGGAAAAGAGCAACCGGGTGCGCGTGCTGATTTGGGAAGGGGTGGTGCAGTTGATTTCGCCCCACACGCCGCTGCAATACCCGGATGGCTCGACGGATCCGTTTAACTTTTTACGGCCGTTTATCGGCTACGGCCCAGAATCCATGTATGTTGCCTACAACCGGTACTACCCGCCTGAACTCGCCACCGTCGAAGCCCGCAACGCTTCCCCCGACCGCTCCCACAACGAAACCTTTGACGCGCTCGTCATCACCGGCATCGTTGGCTTTTTGGTGTGGCAAGCCCTTTATCTGAGCGTTTTTTACTATGCTTTCCGCTATTTGGGTGTGGTGGGCAGCCGCCGCGACCGCAACGTGCTGTTTGGGGCGTGGATTGGCGGGGGGTTGCTGGCCGGGCTGCTGGCGGGGCTGCTGGCCGACCCCATTTACCTGGGGGTGGCAATTCCCAGCGGCAGTATCATGGGGCTGGTGCTCTATTTGATTTACTACGCGCTGCTGGCCCAGGCCGAGACGGCGGGTGAGGATCCATTTCAGGTGGATCGGCTGCTGGTGAATGGGCTGATTGCCGCTGTGCTGGCGCACTTTGTGGAAATTCACTTTGGGATTGCCATTGCGGCGACGCGACTCCACTTTTTCCTCTTTGTGGGGCTGATTTTTATGGTGGCGTATAAATTGCGTGGGGCGGAGACAGAAACGGCCGTTTCTTCCCCCGAACCCACCACCGATGACAAACCCACACGCAGTCGTCGCCGTGGCCGTGTGGCAACCAGCACCACTCCTGCGGTGGGCAGTGGCTGGGGCGCACCCGTGTGGGTTGCTGCCCTCACGCTGGCACTTATTCTCGGCATCCTTGCCTTCGAGTACATGACCTATGCCCTGCCCCCCGACAAGATCATCCAGTCTCGTGCCGACCTGACGGCGGGGGAAATTTTTTACCAATCGCTCTTTATCAATGCCCGGCGCGGCTTTGTTGATTCTCCCTTCATCTTCCTGATGATGATGTTTACCTGGCTGCTGGGCGGGCTGGTGGCGTTGAGCGAGATGGTGAAGCATGGGGAGTGGGTGCCGCCGTTAACGGCCGTTTCCCCTGTCCCCGCCGACCGTCGCACCATGCTCGGCGTAGGCTTCATGCTCGTTGGCGCGGCCAGCATTGGCTATCGTTTCATTGTGCCGCTTACCGACCTCGTTTCAACCACGGCTCTGCTGGGGCGCAGCCTGACCCTCATTTGGGGGGCGTTGTGCTTCCTGGCCGCGCTGCGGCTGTTTACCAATGGCAAACAGGCGCGGCTGGTGGCTGGGGCGGTGGCGGTGTTGGGGCTGCTGACGGCGTTGCCGGTGATGGTGGCTGGCGGGGTGGGGTATGGGCTGTTAACGGCCGTTGCCTGCGCCGCCCTCCTTTACCTGCTGTGGGAACACGGCTGGGGCAATATCGTATGGCCGCCGGTCATCATCGCTTTTGTTTCTCTCACCATTGGTCTCATTGTGGGCTATTTGCAGGCCAATAATTTGCGCGGCTCCCTGCTGCTGCAATCCCCCACGCCGCTGGAAACGCTGGAGCAAATTGTGGCTTTCCGCGTTTTTGAGGCGGAGCGGGCGGCGGGGTTCCTCACCTTTTTCTATGCGTTTATGGTGCTGATGCTGCTGGGAACGGCCGTTGCCCTAGCCACACCTTGGCTAGGGCGGCGTTTGCGCCAAAGCGGCACCACCCTTGGTTTTGGCGGGCTGGCACTGCTGCTCATCGGTGGGCTGCTGTTTAACGCCGTAACCAACGTGCGCGTGGTGCAGGCCGATATGGTCTACAAGCGGGCGCGGCCGTTTGATAACCAGGGCGGCAGCGAAGGTAATTCCGATGCCTGGAACGTGGCGATTGCCATTTATGAACGGGCGTTGGAAATGGTGCCAAAGGAAGATTTCTATTACCTTTTCCTGGGTCGGGCGTATCTGGAAAATTCAACGGTGACGGCTGACCCAGTGGCGCGGGAGGCACTGCTGGCGGAGGCGGAAACGCGGCTGCTGCAGGCCCAGGCGATTAATCCGCTCAACACCGACCACACCGCCAATTTGGCGCGGCTCAACACCCGCTGGTACCAACTTGAGGACAATGAAGCGAACCGTCCGCTGCGGCTGGAGCGGGCGCGGGAAAATTATGAAACGGCGTTGATGTTGAGTCCGCAAAATTCGATTGTGCGCAATGAGTATGCGTTCCTGGCACTGGAACTAGATAAGGATTGTGACGAGGCACTGGCAATTTACCAGCAGTCGGCCGACATTGACCCGTATTATGCCAGCACCTACTTTTCCCTGGCTGATACCTATGTGAGCTGTGCGCCCGGCGAGGGTGAAGCGCGGACAACGGCGTACCAGTCGGCGGCGGATGCGCTGGAGTTGGGGCTGGCGCGGGATGGCAGCAACCCACGGGCGTGGGCGCAAGCGGGGCAGATTTATCAGGAAATCGGCCGTCCGGTAGATGCCATTGCCGCTTATGAGGAAGCCATCAACCGGGATCGCAAGGGGGAACTGCCGGCCTGGAACATGCACTACCTGCTGGCAACTGCCTACGCAGAAACGGGTGACAAACAGCAGGCAAAAGAGATGGGGGAACTGGCGCGGTCGTTGGCCCCGGAAGCCGTTGTGCCGGAAATTGAGCAGTTCCTTGCCGGAATTAAGAATTAAGAATTATGAATTATGAATTAGGAAGGACTTTTCATAATTCATAATTCATAATTCATCCTTTTACATGGGCGTATTGATAGCGATTTTTTTGATTGCGCTGGCGACGACTTTGTTTTCGATGCCGTTTGTGCGGCGGTTGGCGTTTGGGCTGGGGTTTGTGGATGCTCCGGCGCAGCGAAAGCTGCACGCGACGCCGATGCCGCTGCTGGGGGGGCTGGCGATTATTGTGGGGGCGTTGGTGGGGGTGGTGCTGATTTACGGCCGTTTACCCCGTACCATCCTCGGCATGTTGCTGGCCTGTTTGGTGGTGGCGCTGGTGGGGCTGTGGGATGACCGGCGGGGGTTGCCTGCTTGGGCCAAATTGGGGGGGCAGATGGTGGGAACGGCCGTTCTCATCTATTTCGGCATTCGCATTCAGCTACCCGTCCCCGATGTCGTCAACTACCTCTTCACCTTCTTGTGGGTTGCCACCATCAGCAACGCCATCAACTTCCTCGACAACATGGACGGGCTGAGCGCTGGGGTCAGCGGCATGGCGGCCGCGTTTATCTTGCTGTTGGGGGCGCTGCACGATCAATTTCTGGTGGCTGCTCTTGCCGCCGCCATTTTGGGGGCGTGTCTCGGCTTTTTACGCTATAACTTTAAGCCCGCCCAAATCTTTATGGGTGATGTGGGTTCCCTCTTTTTGGGCTTTTTGCTGGCTGTTTTGACCATTCAACTGCGCTTTCCGGCCAATAGCAATATGGTGACGTGGATGATTCCGCCGCTGCTGCTGGGGCTGCCGCTGTTTGACATGGCGCTGGTTGTTTTTTCCCGGCTGCGGCGGGGCGTGTCGCCCAACACGGCGGGCAAGGACCACACCAGCCACCGGCTGGTGAATATGGGTTTTACGCAGCGGGAGGCAGTGCTAATTTTGTACCTGGCAACAGGGGCGTTTGGCATGGTGGCAGTTTTCATCACCCAGGCCACACTGTTGGAAGGCTATTCCATTGGTGCGGCAATGGCATTCCTGGGGGCATGGGCAATCTGGTGGCTGGACAGGTGAGAAGAAAACAGGAAAGCATATACTGTGAATGATCATAAGCTGACAGTTTGTTGATCGGCTGCAAGTGACAAGTAGCAGGTTGCAAGTCTGATTGGCAAACAAGACTTGTAACTTGCCACTTGCTACCTGCATATAAGAAAATGTAGCTTTATGACCTTGATAAGTAGATGAATGGTCGCTGCGAGCCTACTGGTTACGTTCTTTTTAGGTTACAATAAATGTATGAGAACACCCGCAGGCAAAGAGTGTCGTTTTTACTATCAGGATTTTCACCGGGGGCGGTCGGAGCAAGTGTGCCGACTGGTGGAGGCCAGTCCGCAGTCGGCGGCGTGGCAGCCCAAAGATTGTGCCACTTGTCCCGTGCCGGAGATTTTGCAGGCCAATGGCAACCCCGATTTGGTGCTGGAAGGCGTGATTCACAAAGGTTTCCTGGGGCTGAACCGCCGCATGGAGGTGCGTGCCTTTTGCAGCAAGCACATGATTGATGTGCCGCAGCCGCAGGTGGGCTGCCCGCAGTGCGCCCGCGAACGGCCGAATTTGGAATCCCTTTTTGGTGGCTAAGGAATGGAATTTAAATAACTTGCCCATTTAGAAGTTCAACTTCTCAGAAGATGTTCAACTTCTTCCGTAATTTATTTAATCTGCGTTCTTAACCGAGGTTTGCATGAACAAAAAAATGCTTCTCACATTGTATGAATACAATTACTGGGCAACCGACAAAATTTTGACGCAGGTACGGCAGCTCGATGAGAAAGAATTTTTGACAGAAATGCCGTTTAGCATGGGGTGCGTGCGCGACACACTGGTGCATTTGTTGGCGGCGGAGCAAATTTGGCGGCTGCGAATGCAGGAGCAAATCTTTCCCACTGCACTGCTGCGGCCGGCCGATTTTGCCACGCTGGAGGCGATTGAGACCTTATGGGAAACGGAGAAGCACCAAATGTGGGGCTTTTTGGGTGGGCTGGACAAGGACGATTTGCAGCAGGTGGTTACTTATCGCACCACGTCGGGCAAGGAAATGGCGAACGTGCTGGGGCATGTGCTGCACCATGTGGTGCTGCACGGGATGCAGCACCGGGCGGAGCTGGCGGCGATGCTAACGGAGTTTGGTTATTCGCCAGGCGATATTGATTTTATTGTTTATTTACGTGATCATGGCTGATGATACGGCCTGGTGCGTATCAAGCACCATATCATGTGAAATGCCGGTCACTTTCGCAAGTGAGCGACACTTACACGCATATTCGGGGGATCTATGAGCGATATAGAGCAGTTGAACACACAATTTGGCATACCGGGGCGGGTAGCCTTTGTTGAGGGGCCGGGCGGGCTGCCGGTGGTGGAGATGGTAAACGGGGTGGGAAAAACGGCCGTTTCTCTCCACGGCGGTCATGTTCTTTCCTACATGCCACACGACCAAGCTCCGGTGCTGTGGATGAGCCAACTGGCTGAATTTGCCCCCGGCAAAGCCATTCGCGGTGGTATTCCCGTTATTTGGCCCTGGTTTGGTAGCCACCCCAGCGACAGCAGCAAGCCCTCTCACGGCTTTGCCCGCCGTCAACTGTGGGCGGTGCAGGGGGTGGAAGCAGCGGGCGACCATCGCCAGCTAACCTTGTCGTTGAGCGATTCGCCCGAAAGCCGTGCCATATGGCCCCATCACTTCTTGTTGACGCTGCAAGTGACGCTTGATGCGGCGCTGCACGTGGAGTTAACGACTTCTAACACGGGGCGTACCCCATTTGTGATTACCCAGGCATTGCACAGTTACTTTACCATTAGCGAGATTAAAAACATTGCTATCACGGGGCTGGAGCAGTGTGCTTACCTGGATCAACTGGATGAGATGCGGCGCAAGCGGCAGCCTGGGGCGATTACCTTTGCCGAAGAGGTAGATCGGATTTACATTGAGACGACGGGCGACTGTGTTTTGCACGACCCTGGCCTGAATCGCAGCATTCGGGTTGCCAAACGGGGCAGCGGCTCAACGGTGATATGGAACCCGTGGGTTGACAAGGCGCAGCGAATGGCTGATTTTGGCGACGAGGAATATCGGGCGATGGTTTGTATTGAGACAACCAACGCCGCTGATGACCAGGTGACAATTTTGCCGGGTGAGGGTTATCGGTTAACGGCCGTTATTTCCGTCGAACCCTACGAAAAAGCGTAAACGGGACACAGATTTTCCTGATCAACCTGATAAAAAAATCAGGCAAATCAGGTAAATCTGCGTCCTATTCTTGTGCCACAAACGCCTCCGCAATTTCGCTACACGTTGCCGTCCACACGCCGGGGAATTGGCGCGTCAGGGCAATAAACTCTCGTAGCGTTGCCAGACGAAGCGGCCGGCCGGTCACCTGGGGGTGCATCACCAGCATAAACAAACCACCCCAACTGTATAGCTCGCGGAATTCATCCCGCCAGATGCCCAGCACATGCTCTTTGCCAAACAGCGGGCGCGGTGCCGACAGGCTGCTGGAGCCAAACGCCCAATCGTCAAGCGTGGGCTGCTCCGGCAGTTCCACCGGGCCGGGGGTACCATCGGCCAAAATGTGGCGGTAGGGGAGATAGTGGTCTTTGTAGCAACTGTTGTAGAGAAACCCATGCTCGGTGAGCAGCCGCAGCGATAGCTCCGACGACACGCCATCGGGCGGGCGGTAGCCGCGTGGCCGATGGCCGCTGATTTTTTCCAGGGCGGCAATGCCACGCTCCAGTTCATCGCGTACCATGTTGGGGTTAATCGGGTCGGGGGCATCGTGGGTGTAGCCGTGGTGCGCCACTTCGTGGCCGTCTTTGAGGATGGCTTCTACATGGCCGGGGTATTTTTCTGCCGTCCAGCCAGGGACAAAAAAGGTTGCTTTTAGCTCTTCTTGCCGCAGTAGCTCCAAAATTTTCCACACGCCGACGCGAGCGCCATATTTGCCCAGCGACAGCACGGCGGGAAGCGCGTGATGGCGTGGGTTGTTTGCCAGCCACAGCGATTCAGCATCAAAGTCAAAGGTGAGGGCAAGGGCAAGGGTGGCCTGTTGGGGCCAGAGAACGGGGGTTGGGGGTTGGTTGGTCATGGGGGTTAGTTATTGGAGATTGGAGATTGATGAAGGTTCATAATCTCTAATCTCCAATCTTGATACATTTTTTTCCTTGAGTTATTGTTTATCTCTTGCTTGTGATTGTAAAAAGCGTTTGAGACGTTGCCACACGGCTTTGAGTGGTGGCACGGTTTCTGGGGCAACGGGGGCGTGATTGTATTGGGCGTGGAGGAAGGCAGTGGTTAAATCGTCAATATCTGTGTTTGCATCGGGCCAGTTGTCTTTGAGCTGGGCGGCGTATTCGCTGGGGGTTTGGTGGGCGGCACGAGCCACACCGCGCTGCTCGGCACGTTTGACGGTGGCAAGGTAAAAGTAGCGGATTTGCTCACGGGGGGGGAGGGCATTGAGGCGGAAGAAGCGGGAAAAACGGCCGTTTTTCCCCACCTCATCTCCCTTTTTTGTACCCTCGTCGGCTCGTGCGGCCGGCCAATTTAGCTGAATATTACTAAGCTGCTGCCAAAACTTGCCCCACCATTCGCGTAGCCACAGTGTTGATAGCAACCACAGCCGCCGGGCAAGCTGTCGGTTGAGCTGTTTGCCCCGGTCGTTGATGACAAACAGAATCGCGGCCACGACACCCACCAAAACGGCCGTCCAGACAAGCGAGCTAACCACCGTTGCCAGCAGTTCCCCGCCGCCGCCGGCCGTAGGGGGCGGCAGCGTTTGTGGTGGTAATATTGGCGGTGGCGGTGGGGCATCGGCGGCGGCGGGCGGGGTGATGTTGGGCCAGAATAGCGACGCCAGTGCCAGAAACAGCAGGGTGATCAGGTAGAAAATAAAGTTGACGATGTAGAGAATACCAGCAAGCAGGGTGGTAAGCAGTTGGGCGGCGGGAAAGGTAGAGCCAATGGGAATGAAGGCAGCCAGCAGGGCGATGAGGAGCAGTGTCCACAGGCTGCTGCGCGACCAGTGGCGGGCGAGGCTGGGAGTGGGGACAATATTTTCAAAGAGCCAACGGCCGTTTAATAAAGCCAGCCGCGCTTGTGACAACAGCCAAAAGCCAATGAGTAGGTAGCCCAGCAGTGCCAGCAGCAAATGGGGCTGGAGCGAGCGGCGGGTGAGTGCCAGCAGATTTAGCCCGGCGGCTTTGTCCAAGTCAAAGGTACTAAGCCCAACGCAAATGATAAAAATGACGCCGCCCCATGCCCATTGCCAAAAAAAGTTAGTGACCAGGGTGCCGCGTTTGGTGTGGATGGGGGCATCATTGTGCCAGCGGTCTGGCTTGCTGTGAAAATATGCCTCTTCGGCCTGGCTAATGGCGAGTTCCTGAAACAGGTTGCCAAACGCAATGCCTTGCTGCCATGCCAGTACAACCAGCAGCAGGCTGATTAAGAAGAAGGGGTCGGTAAAGAATTCCAGCGGGTGGCGTAAATAGTTCAGGAGTTCGGACAGCGATGGCAGACCGTTGCCGAGTGCAAACCAGGCATAGAGACGCACGACCAGGGCGATGATGGTTAATTCGGCGGCGCGGTAGGCCAGGTGGCTGACCATCATTTGCTCAAGATTGTTTAGCCAGCGGCTGCCATAAACGCCTTCGAGAATGGCAAGAAAGGCCAAAAAAGTGAGGCCACCCCAGCGAAAGCTGCCGCTGGCGGCTTGCAGGGTGTTGGTGACGGCCATGAAAAGCAGTGTGACCATGATGGCGATGAGCAGGGGGTAGACGACGTTGTGGTGCCAACTGCTGAAGGGAATGGGGGAAACGGCCGTTTCTTGCGTCTCTTTGCTCATCATCTCACATTAATATCATAATCTGGACAAACCAGAGCCAAAAAAGTTACACAGAGCCTCACAGAGAAGACACGGAGAGACACAAAGAGAAGCTATGTATTGGTTTTCTCTGTGAAGCTCTCTTCCACCTCTGTGCAACTCTGTGTCATTTCTTGTGATCCTGCCCAATTACCCGCAAATCCTTGTCCTCAACCACCTGAAAGGCAGCAAAGCCAAGATGTTGGGCGCGTTGGCGCACCAGGCCAAAGCTGGTGCTGGGTTCCACCAGCAGCAGCACCGGATTATAGCCGCTGCGGACGAGGCGGTGTAGCGTTTGGCAGGTCGCCTCATCGCCGCTGGCCGTGACCACCAACAGCGTGGTTCCCCAGTTCAGGGTTTGGCAGGCGGTGCTGGCCCACTGGCTAAACGGTATTGTTTCTTCGGCGGCAATGCGGGCAAGCTGCTCCAGCAGCTTCATCAGGTGGGCGCGGCCGGTGCGTGGAGCCAGCGGCAGCATGGTGCGCTCGCTGATAGGGGCTTCTGCCGGGCGCAGCGGGTCGGTGCCGTTGCTCAACAGCCCCACGGCTTGCCGTTCCTGGCTGAGGTGGGCGGCTAAAGATGCGGCCACGGTGATGGCCCATTCGATGGTGTAGTACCGATCCTGGCGCTGGTAGTCACTGAGATGGAGGTTGAGCAAAACGGCCGTTTCCAGCGAAATAGCCGGTTGCAGCGTCTTCACCATCAGGTCGCGGGTGTGGGCGCTGACCTTCCAGTTGATTTGGCGCAGCGAATCGCCGGAGCGAAACTCGCGTACTCCCATCGGCCGGGCGGGGTCGGCAAAGAGACGCTGCTGGCTGGCAATGGTGCCAAACGGCAGGCGTGATGGCAGACCAAGCTGACTAAGGGGAACGAGGCGCGGATAGACGGTGAGATAGGCCGGGGCAAGCTGGCTGCGCTGCTCTTGCGCCAGCCCAAACAGGTCGCTGCTGCTGAGGTAGAGAGGGCCAACGCGATAGTAGCCGCGCTTCGTGGTGTGGAGGTGGTAGGTAAAAACGGCCGTTTCGCCCCGGCTCAGGGAAAAAGCACGTTTACTGTTGTCGGTGGTGGGCAGCTCAACGGCCGTTCCCTCATGATATTGCAGCCACGGCAGCCCCAGCCAGCCGTCATTGGTAAACGACAGCGTAACTGGCACCGGCTCGCCCAAAAACGCATGGTCGGCAAATTGCCGTGCAATCCGCAGCCGTCGCATTGCCAGCGGCGTATACCAGCGGCTCCACGCATATAGCCCGGCGCACACATAGGCAATGTAAAACGCAAACTCCAGTTGAAGCAGCAGCCCGGTGGCAACGAGCAGGGCGATGAGAAGGAGGAATTGGCTCATCGAATGGCAGGGGAGATTAGCGATTAGAGATTGGAGATTGATGAACGTTCATAATCTCTAATTTCCAATCGCCAATCTCTCATGAAAGTTCACCGATTTCCAGCGGTGTTTCTTGCAAAATGGCGTCAAGAATGGCGGTGACGGTGCGACCGCGCAGGGCGCTTTCAGGGTGGAGCAGGCAGCGGTGGGCCAGAATGGGGCGGATAAGCTGTTTGATGTCGTCGGGCAGGACGTAGTTGCGGCCGGCCAATGCTGCCAATGCCTGGCTGGCGCGATAAAGGGCGTGGCTACCGCGTGGGCTGACCCCCAGCACCAGGTCAGGATGGCTGCGGGTGGCAAAGATGAGCTTGACAATGTAGGTTCGCAGGGTGTCGTCCACGTGAACATCCCAAATGGTGCGGGCGAGTTCGGGGATCTGGTGGCCGTTTACCACTTGCTGCAGGCTGTCAATGGGGTGCTGCCGCCCCAGATTAAGCAGCATTTGGCTTTCGCTGGCTTCATCCAGATAGCCAAGGCTGAGCTTCATAAAGAAGCGGTCGAGCTGGGCTTCGGGCAGGGGGAAGGTGCCTTCGTATTCAACGGGGTTTTGCGTGGCGAGGAGAAAAAACGGCCGTTTTAAGCGATGCGTCACCCCGTCCACCGTAATTTGCCGCTCCCCCATGGCCTCCAGCAGTGCCGATTGCGTGCGCGGCGTGGCGCGGTTAATTTCGTCGGCCAGCAAAATATGGCTAAAGGCGGGGCCGGGAATAAAGGTAAACGCCTGCTCTTTTTGGTCAAAAATGGAAACGCCGGTGACATCATTGGGCAGCAGGTCGGGGGTGCATTGCAGCCGTTTGAAGGTGATGCCGAGGCTGGCAGCGATGGCGCGGGCGAGCATGGTTTTGCCGGTGCCGGGTACGTCTTCCAGCAAAATGTGGCCTTCGCACAGCAGCGCCACCAGCATCATTTGCACCACGTCACGCTTGCCGATAATAACTTGTTCTACGTTATCTATGAGTTGCTGGGCAAAGGTTTGAATCTCTTTCATGTCAAGATCATATCACACTCTGCTGTTTTGCCGATGGTGGGATAAAGAAAAAGGGGCGGAGCGTATCTTCACGCCCCACCCCTTTTGTGACAGTCGTAAGTTGCTCAGGCTAACCGATTTGAATTTGATCGAGGAGCCATTTCCACAGGCGTTGCCAGAAGCCGGGACGGCGCAGGCGTTCAACTTCGCGGCGCTGCTGGTCTTTGAGTTCCTGGGTGCGTGGGGAGGTGGAACGGCCGTTTACCCTGCCTCTTTCTACATTTTGTGCGACATCTCTGTGCGTAATCGTCAAAGCCGGGGTTGTCGGTTCCGCATACAGCCGATAGCTGGTGCTGGCGCAGCCCAGCACCGCGCACTTGCCCCCGCCCTGCTCCCAGCACGCCCGGTGGTAGAGCGTGCCGCAGCCGCGACACACCACCGGCACCAATTCCCGCACTTCAGCATGGCGCTCGACCGGGTTGCTGCAAATGGGGCAGTGCAGGCTAAGCTGGTTGGCTTCGGCAATGTCGTCAAAGGTTATTTGGATGGGGGGGAGTTCTTGTTCTTCCATTAAAGTCGCTATCAGTTGATTATTTAGGGTCATTATACACGAGAAAGGAGTGGGGAGATAGTCGGTAATCAGTTATCAGTTATCAGTAATCGGTAATCGGTAATCAGTGACCTCTGTTACTGATTACTGGTTACTGATTACCGATTACTGATTACCACGACCCCGCTGCCCAATAGGGCCAGGCAAAGTCGTAGCGGCTGACGCGCTGCTGGCGGCGGTCCCAGCAGAAAAAGCCGCTGGTGCGGGCGCGGGGGTCCAGCACCAGCGCAACGTGCCAGATTTGGGTGAAAAAGTTCTGGTGAATAAACAAATCCATCCCCGACAGGAAAATGCCAAAGCCGGGGTGGGTGTGGTACCAGCCCACCATCACCGCTTCCTCGTTGGGGTAACGCTCGCCCAGGGTGTCATTGAGGTAGCGCCAGCTTTCGGGGGTGTAGGTGACGCTGGCTCCCTGCATGACGGTGTATTTGGCGACGATGGTGTCTATGATGTGGACGGCATAACGGCCGTCGGGCTGCTTTTCCGGGCGCGGCCCTACCAGTACCCCGGCCACTTCGCGGCTGAGGCTGCTGAGGGCGTGGGCCTGGGAGGCACGCAGGGCGGGTTCATCAATGAGAATGTCTACGGCGGCCCAGGTGCGATGCCCCAGCGGGAGCTGCTGCCCGGCCACGCGCACCCGCGCCTGGCTTTCGGTGATGAGCGTTTTTTGCCCAAGCTGGCGGGCTTCCTGGTCGCGGCTTTCCACTTCCTTAAAGACGGGTTCAGGTTCGGAGACGATGATGCGGTCGTGGTAGGCGGGGATGATGATGGTGTCGCTAACACTGTCGGCAACGGTGCCACTGCCGGTGGGTTGGGTTGGGGGAGAAACGGCCGTTTCTTCCTCACTTTCCTCACCTTCATCTTCCATTACCTTTTCCGCCAATTCCTCCACCGGCTCGGTGACAAACGCGGCTTCGTCGTTTGTTTCCGGCGCGGCGGTGTCATCGTCAAGCAGTTGCGCCAGCGTTTCGGCCTCGTCTTCATCGTCGGCTTCATCCATTGCGGCCGTCGTTTCCGGGGTGGGTTCCAGCAAAACGGCCGTTTTTTCCCATAAGGCTTCAGGTTCAAGCCGTGGCCCCTGTTCATTCACCAGTGCCACTTGAACCTGCACCGTTTCATCGCTGTGCAGATCAATCAGCCGGATGGTTTGGTACGTTTCCCACACATCACTTTCCCACTGGTCGCCAAACTGTTGCAGGTCGGCCAGGGTGCAGTCTGGCAGGGGTTTATAACGGCCGTTTTGTTCCACCTCATCGGCCGGTGTTAGCAGCACCGATGCCCGCGCCATTCGGTCTGCCCCCGGCAGCGAAATGGTGATAACGGCGGCGTAGGTATGGTTGGTTTGTTCTCTCATCTGTTGCTATTGGTGTATTTGTTATTGGTTAATGGTTATTAGGCAACCCCCAATAACCATTAACCAATAACCCTATTCTCCGAGTAGTTCTAGCTGTAGCTGGCAGGGGGCGACGGTGGGGAGGGTGATGTTGTTGTTATCAACGGCCGTTAACGCCACCACATACATCCCCGGCACCACATCCGTCGTATCCCACGTCATGATTTCGCCCAGCTTGGTTTCCGCACGGGTAAAGGCGACATCATTCCAGATGTTGCTTTCCAGCAGCCGGGTTTGCAGCCGATAGCGGCTGGCTGTGGGATAGTTGGTGGTGCCGATGAAGGAAACGGCCGTTCCTGCTGCCACCCGCGTCCCCGTCAGCGGCGTTAAAATCCGCAAATTGGGGTCGGGGCAGCCACCGGTGATGTTGGCACTCATGCCCTGTTCCGCCAGCAGCAGCACCGTGCCTTGCAGAGCCTCAATTTGCCGCGCCTGTGGCACAACATAGCCAAACAGCAGCAGGGTGCTCATCAGGAACCCGACGACACCGGCCAGCATGCTGACATAGTTTGTCCAGCGCGGCAGCTCCGGCAGTTCGTTCTCTTCGGCATAGCTTTGCATCTGGGCATAACTGTGGGAAACGGCCGTTGCGACCGTTTGCCCATAGCCCGCCCCCCATACCGACGTTCGCACATTGCGCCAATCAATAACCGACAGCTCTTGCTGGTCGTGGCGTTCGTAGAAACCGGCAATGGGGGTCAGGGTGTCGCCTTGCCAGCCAAAGTAGCACGCTTCGCGCCGCACCGGATCTACCACCAGCCCCACGTGCCACGGCTGCGTGAAGGCGGCGGAATGCACCACCACGTCGTCGCTGGAGTAAAAAACGCCAAGATTGGGGTGGGTGTGGAACCAGCCGACGATTTGCAGGTCGGGGTAGCGGGCGGCACGGTCTTTGTGCAGCTGCGCCCAGCCGTTGGCGTTGAAGGTGAAATGCACCGGCCCGTGGTCGTCGCTGACGGCGGGCAGGGCGGCTTCGACTGCGACAAACAGGGTGCCGTGGTGCTGCCAGGCGTGACCCAGCAGTACGCCGCCGAGTTCGCTTTGGGTGTTGCTAAGGCTGTGGGTGGAAACGGCCGTTAATGCCGCCTGCCCATTGATCACCACCACCTGACCCGGTGGCGGCACAAGGCCGTGGCGGGTGTGGCCCTGCTCCAAATTGGGGCGGGGGTGCTGCGGCAGTTGTTCGGCGGCTTGGGCGGCGATGGTGACGGCTGGTTCGGCTGGCCTTCGCGCCGGGTTGGTGTGGTTAACGGATTGGCCCCCCGCTTTGCCCGGCTCAGAGGAGGTTGATGTTGAATTCATCGCTTTCCTCCTCGCCCAGGACGATGAGGTCAGCGAGGGATTGCCCTTTTAACGGCCGTTTGTCCACCGGGAAGATGCTGCGATTGCGGAGCGCCCAGCTTGCCGCCTTGGAGTTCATCGGGTCTTTGGGGTCAAAGTTTTTATACTGCACCATTTCGCCCATCGTCAGCAGCAGCTCATCTAGCGTTTTGGCCGGCCACCACGCCCCAATACAAACCGCGCCAGTGACGTGGATGTTGGGGTGGAAGATGGGGGTGAGCCATTTTAGCTGCGGTTGCTTGAGCGGGTACTCGGCGTGCAGATAGACACTGACCTCATGCACATCGCGGAAAATAGGTCGGCCGGCGGAGTTGATGCTTTCCACACCCCGGCAAACGTAGCGAATGAGATACTTCTCTATTGGGTCGCCTTCGGTGCGGGCGATCTGAATCAGCTCGCTTCGGTTGACCAAATCCTGAATTTGCCGAAAGTCATTGCGTAAACGGGTTTCACGAAAATCAAATGCCATGATGACAGTTTTTATGTTTAATGGGACGCAGATTTACCTGTACGCGAAGCGGTTGTGAAACAACATTTTCCTGATAAAACCTCTTATCTGCGTTCATCAGGAAAATCTGCGTCCCATTAATAACAAACGTTAATCGTCAGTCGTAAGTGGGTATTTAGCCTGCGGTTACTTCGGGGAACAGGCTGAGGATGGCGTCTTCGGTTACGCCTGCATCCCGCAGCGATTCATCTTCGCCAATGCGCTTGCCCGATTGGCGGTCGTCCAGCCGGTAGGTGATGGGGTTGGCACCCTGGCTGGTGGGCAAGCCCATCTTGCTGACCAGGGCGGGAATCAGACGACGCATGGGAACGTCGTTGGGAAGTTCAACAGGGGTTTTCTTGGAACCGGTCGGATCGTAGATGATTACTTTTGTGCTAGCCATTGTTTAAAAGCCTCCATAGG
>WBZL01000282.1_pt1 | contig 55818 bp, 50 predicted proteins | sample 5204291 | NCBI WGS metagenome assembly WBZL01 (sample SAMN12344345, study PRJNA552823) | activated sludge metagenome | biome: Activated sludge suspended growth; feature: Nitrification reactor; material: Wastewater; isolation source: activated sludge from nitrification reactor of wastewater... | reverse complement strand
AGTTGGAGGCCTCGCAAACGTCCCATTTTTTGCAGGGGACATTGACACAATTGATACACCGGGGCCGTCTGCGCGCGGTGGATTTGACTTTATTGTTGGTTCCCAAACGGGACTTGGGCGCGCTGAGGGAGAATCTATTTTCGGCGAACGAACAGGTGCGGGGGAATGCGCTTGAGCTTTTGGATGTGCTTTTGGCGACTGAAAAAGAGGTGCGGACGCTCATGCTGGCGATTGCGGGCGCGAACACCCCCGCGGCCCTCAGCAAACAACTCTCAAAAATCATCCCCCTGGAAACAAAAAACCTGACCGAAGCATTGGGCCGTGTGTTCGATCCGGGAGATGGCCCCCTGGAAAACGATTGGCTTGCGGCGTGTGCGTTGTACACTGTGCATCAACTGACCCCCGAACGCCTGACCGCGGACACCCTGAACCGGGCGATGCAAACCAACAGCCCGATCTTAAGCGAAACCGCTCACGGAATCAAAACAAAATCACCCCTCGAAACAGATGGAGCCTTTACGATGTTGCTGATTGAAAAAACCCTGATTCTTAAAACCGCCAGTTTGTTTGTCGAAACCCCGGATGAGGTGTTGGCGGAACTGGCCCATTACACCGAAGAGGTTCGGGCGGAGGCCGGGGAAACGATTTTCGAGAAAGGCAATCCCGGCGAGAGCATGTATATCATTGTGTCCGGCAAGGTGCGCGTGCATGACGGGGAACGGACGATCAATATTTTGTCGGATCGAGAGGTGTTTGGGGAAATGGCTCTGCTGGATTCGGCCCCTCGCCTGGCGTCTGTCACCGCGGTGGAGGACACCCTGCTCTTGCGTCTGGCGCAGGAACCTTTTTACGAGGCGGTGGATTCGCAGGTCGAGATCGCCCGCGGGGTCATTCGGGTGTTGTCCCGCCATTTGCGGGAGCGGGTGCAGGATGTGGGGCGGTTGGATGCTGAGTTGAAGGCAATCAAGAATTAATTCAAAAAAAGGATGGGTGGGCAGGTACCTGCCCACCCATCCTTTTTTTGAATGTTTTTATGTTTTTTTATTTGGCCGCCCAATTTTCTAACGCACGTTTGCCCGCGTCGTACCCCCGCTCCACAATGCTATCAATCGCCTCGATCCGAAAAATATCGAACCCCTCCACATTGGGCCGAACCATCACATCGGCGATGTCATACTGCTGACGTTTGAGACGTACACTGTTCATTTCCGCCACGCGCAAGGTGATGTTGATCAGCTTCGGGGCACGAATCTGATCGGCTTCGGGCCGCAGTCTGTTGAAGAGAATCCGCCACCCGGAGAGAATCGGCTCGAAATTGTACGCCCCTTTCAAATCCTCCTCCGCGCTGACATCCACCCCGATCACTTTTCCGCCTTCGCAAGCCTGTTGCATCAGGTCCACGGGCAGGTTATTCACCACGACGCCATCGACCAACAAATCTTCCCCGTCCAGCACCGGGGCAAAGACGGGGGGCAGGGCACTGCTCGCGCGCGTGTATTTCCAAAGCGGGCCGCGGCGGTGGACCATCACTTGCGCCTGCGTGAGATTCGCGGAAACACAAAAATACTCTTTCCAGGCATCTTCGATGAGCGTCTCCCCAAACAGGCGGGTTAGCGTCTCTGTGAAAGTCTTGCCCGCCGCGAGGGAGGTCGCCGGAAAGGTGTAATCCACCATTTTTTTGTTTGTAGAAAGGCCCTTCGCCATTTCGTAAATGGTCTCGTGATCTTTCCCGACGGCAAACGCACCGCCGATGATCGACCCCATACTCGTCCCCCCCACCAGATCGATGTCGATCCCCAACTCACGAATGGCTTGCAAGACCCCAATGTGTGCAAACCCCCGCGCGCCGCCTCCGCCCAACACCAACCCGGTCGCGTTCCCGGTCAACAGGCGGGCCATCCGCCGGAAATCCGCCTCCGTTTGCACATGATAATGCCGGACCACAGGCTCCAACAAAGGAAGCCAACGGGAAGCGACCCCGATCCCCGACGCCTCGCGGGAATAAAACAACGCCAATTCCCGGCGCGTATCCACCTTTTCTTGCGCCAACAGGGACACCACGTTCTGAATGTACGCCTGATCCGGCGCGGTGTGCCCCTCGCCCACAAAAATCACCCGATCCGCACGCAAGAGACACCGGATCGTCCACGGGGTCAATTCGCTGTCAGTTTCATAGAGGATGTACGGGTAGACTTGTTCCCGCTCATCCAACCACGTCAGCAGACGAATCTCGTTCAAATCTCCGGGCGGGCGCTGGGAAATTTCAGGGGACAGAATTTCGTCTACCTTCCGGCTGGAAAGATGAAGCACGCGGGTAAATTGCGCCAGGGCTGAGACCAAACGGGTCGAAAATTCCGTCACCACGCCATCCGCGCGCAACGGGACGAGGGCGATGTTCAACAACGTCGTCCGGGTGACTTTCCGAACGATCAAACGGCGCATCCGTTCGATGAGTTGCCGCGTGACATACAACACCATTTGAGGGTATTGAACCTGGAGCGATAAAAACGTCTCCCGCGAAAATCGGACCAGGTCCGCATCGCGCACCGCGTATACCGTCGCCGAACGCGGTTCATCGGTGAACACCTGCATTTCCCCGACGCTATCCCCCCTCTGCAAGACGTTGACCACGCGTTCTTTCCCATTCGGTTCGCGAACACTGGCTTCCAACCGCCCATCGATCACGATATAAAAATAACCATCCACCTCCCCCTGGCGCATCAACGCCTCCCCGCGGGGGAGGTGAATCCAATCCACACGGTGTTCGATCTCCTCAATCGCTTCCACGGACAGCGGGCCAAAGAACGACGGCAAAACTTGCGCCAACTGATTCCGGTGAAAACGTTTGTGGACCACCACGCCCAACTGATTCAAGATTTCCGGGTATTCCTGGATAAATTTCTCGAAATCACTTTTGGGAAGATACACCAGTTCCCCGCTCGTCACACATTGAATACTCGCCTGACGCGTCTGCCCGGTGAGCAATTCCATTTCGCCAAAAATACTCCCAGGCTCCAACACTCCCACAACCTGTTCATTTCCATCCTGCTGGACCAGGGCTTGCAATTGTCCTTTCATCACGATGTATAAGCCGCTATCTCTTTTTTCCCCGGCGCGGAGCATATATTCCCCCGGACGAAATTCAATGGATTTCAGCAGGTGGGTGATCTTTTGTCGCCCTTCAGCATCGAGCGAAGAAAAGGTTTCATTGGATAAAAAAACTTCGAAATTGGAAAGGGGGGGATTTGTATGTTGCATAGGGGAAAGTATAGAAACGGAGTACCTACGAAGTCGTGGTCGTTTATCTCCCGAAAAAAGGGTGTGAGGGGATGTACATCCTCCTCACACCCTTTTTTTCGGGAATCTTGTTCTCGACTACGAAACGGAATAAAAACGCGGTTCAATTGTATCAAAGGATATTCGTTTCTTAAATTTTTTGGATAAAACGGGCTCTACCGTTTTTGGTGTGAAGTGTTCGAAATTTTGAAGGTGGTGGGGGCTGTACAGCCCCCACCACCTTCAAAATTTCGGTTTCTTTCACAGTATTCCGGGTAGAACCATAAAACGAAAAAGGACCTCGCAACGTTGAATGTTGCGAGGTCCTTTTTTGACTGAGCGAGGGTATTCTATGACCGTTTGCTGTGATCCACGGCTTTCAGGATTTTGAGATTGAGGACGATAAACCGCCAGAGTTGGAACAGTTTGTTATTCATCCGTTTGCGATCTTTTTCGGTGATTTTCATGGGAAACTCCTTCTATCGTTATCGAGGTATATTCCGGTATTTCGTATTCCGTATTTTCATCTTACGGAATACGAAATACGCTATCAGGAAAGTCAGGAGAGCGAACTCTTATTCTGGGATCATCTGCCAACCGACCCGGCCTTGTAATTTGTGCATAAACGTCGTGTGGATCATGCGTTTCATCCACGCGCCGGCCAGGCCCATTTCCATGTGGGTGACGAACAGGTCGCGGCCCTCTTCGTTCGGGTAGCGGCGGAAGTCGGGGACGACGGGGTAGACCATGATCGTCGCGGCGGACCCGTCCCACAGGGAATCGCCCATCGAAGCGATGCACGCGGCGGACATTTCCGACATCCGTTCGCTGTGCGTCATCCGGCCCCGTTGGACGAGGTCAATGATGTTTTTCGCGACGATGCGCCCGATGATGCCGGAGACCATGCCCGTGCGGGGTGGGGCGGCGGTGATGTTGGTGCCGTTGGGGGTTTTGTGGGGCACGGAAATCGGCCCGGGCGGGGCAAATGCAATCCCGGCGGCGAAGATGTTGCGGTAGTTGCGATTCTGATAAACGGCGGGCCACGCTTCGGGGGTTTCAGCCAAAATTTCGTAGTCCAGCCCGTAAATGCCGTCCACCATCACAAATCCGGCGGCGTTGACGATTTTGTTTGAGACATCTTGCCCGTCTTTGCCGATGTATTTCATGTCCATGCCGGTAAACTGCGGGATGAGCATGGCAAAATCGAAAGCCGTTTCACCCTGGTTGCCTTCGTAGTCCTCCCAATAGGCGGTTTTGCTGTCCACCGCTTTGACGCCTTTTTGCACCATCCATTGAATGTCGTATTCATCAAACACGGCAGAAATGAAGTCCTCGGACGACAGCATGTGCCCATTCTGTTTGACGTGGACCCCACGGATGCCAAAATCGCCCGCGGAACGTTCGTTCGAGAGCCAGATTAGTTCGGCTTTATCCCGTACCCCTCGGCGGACGAGATCTTTGTGGATATTGGTGATGTACTCGAAAGCGGCGCCCTGACAGGTGGCCGCAGGGTGCCCGGTGCCGATCAGCAAACGTCTTTTTTCACCTTTCTGCATCCGGGCGATGTTTTCGAGATAGGCGTCCCGGCTTTGGGTGGCGTGGGCCTGGGTACAAATGGAGAAGGTGTTGCCATGTTCGGGGCCAAGACCCTGTGTGGCTTTGAAGTTCAGTTGCGGGCCGGTTGCCACGACAAGGTAATCGTAATCCACGCGGACGGTGCCCGCGACCCCGTCCTTTCGTTCTGCGATCACATACTGCTCGTCCGGGTGAACTTCCGAGGCTTTGCCCTGCACGAAACGGACATTCATTTTGTCGTACACGGACTTAAGCGGAAACCGCGTCTTTTCCGGGTCCATCCGATCAATCCCTACCCACACCAGGGAGGGCACGTACAGAAAGCGGTCGGACATGTTGATCATAGTGACTTCATGATCCTTGCCAATCGCACTTCCCAAATACATGGCCGCCGTATGACCGGCAAAGCCCGCACCAATAATGGCGACTTTTGACATAATCCTCTCTCCTTTGGAAAATATGTTGATCTCCCGCCAATGACGGAAGTGTTTTCAGTTGTCAAACAGTTAGGGGGGACAGGGCAAAAATTGCACCCGGTAACTTTTAGATGCAGGATGATTTCAAACGTTACAGATAAAAATGAAAAAGGTTGACAGAAATTCCCAGAGTCTTATAATGCAACTACATTCATGGAAAGATATTTCATGGAAAAATATTTCCCCATATCCCGCGTTGACCGGGACGAGTACCTGGAAACAGCCAGAGAACGGAGGCCCCCGGCTGAAAGCCTCCCCCAAAAAACCAGCGAAAACCCCCCGTGAGCGAGTCTCTGAACAGTAGTCAGTGTTCAGTAAGCAGTATTCAGTGAAATTTACCCCAACTGAATACTGACAACTGAATACTGATAACTAACTAAGAGAAACGTCTGGCCCCGTTACCGGCCCCTAACGAGATGGGCAATTTCTCACGAAATTGCTTAATCTGGGTGGAACCGCGTGGTTGATTTTTCAACGCCCGCCCCAGAAATGGGTGCGGGCGTTTGTTTTTAACTATTCTGTATTGCGTATTTCGTATTCCGTACGCCCGCCCTACGCAACACGAAATACGGAATACGCACTACGTTTCTGGAGGTGCCATCATGGCCGAACAAATCGAAATCCCTTATGTCCAAACGGAACTTTACCGCATTCGCCACTCGGCGGCGCACGTTATGGCGCAAGCGGTCACGGAGATGTTTCCGCCGGGAACAGCCAAAGTCGCCATCGGCCCGCCCATCGAGGACGGGTTCTACTACGACTTTGAACTTCCCCGGCAATTGACCCCCGAAGACTTCCCGGTCATCGAAAAGCGGATGCGCCAGATCATCGCCGCGCGGCACGCGTTCCAACGCCGCGAGGTGTCCGCCGAGGAAGCCAAAGCCCAATTCGCCGACCAACCCTACAAGATCGAACTGATCGAAGGGCTGGAGCGCGGCGGGATGGACGAGTACGGCAACCCCATCAGCGAAGCGCCGGTCATCTCGTTCTACACGCACGACGTGTTTACCGACCTGTGCCGGGGGCCGCACGTCGAACACACGGGGCAGATCAACCCCAGTGCCATCAAGCTGATGAACGTGGCGGGTGCGTACTGGCGCGGCGACGAAAAACGTCCCATGCTCCAGCGCGTGTACGGCACGGCGTGGAAATCGCCCAAGGAACTGGAAGAGTACCTGTGGAAACTGGAAGAAGCCAAAAAGCGCGACCACCGCAAACTTGGCAAAGAACTCGGGCTGTTCCACTTCTCCGATGATGTGGGCCCCGGCCTGCCGCTCTTCACGCCCAAAGGCGAAATGCTCCGCCACCTGATGGAAGACTACGTCCGCGAGACACAAACGCGCTACGGGTACAGTCACGTCTGGACGGGGCACCTCGTCAAAGAAGACCTGTACAAACGCTCCGGGCACTACGACAACTACAAAGACTCCATGTTCCCGCCGATGGTGGACGAAAATGTCCGGTTCCGGCTCAAACCGATGAACTGCCCCAGCCACATGACGCTGTACAAAGAGATGGGCCGCCACTCGTACCGGGAACTGCCCATGCGGTTTGCCGAGTTTGCCACGCTGTACCGCTACGAAAAAACGGGCGAACTCAACGGCCTGACGCGGGTCCGCGCCCTGACGCAAGACGACTGCCACACGTTCTGCACGGAAGAGCAGATCGAAAGCGAATTCTCGCTCAACCTGAAACTGATCCGCGAAGTGCTGGAACGCTATCGCTTTACGGATTACAAAGTGCGCCTGTCCCTGCGCGGCGAAGGCGGCAAGTACGTGCAAGACGACGAAAAGTGGACGAAAGCGGAAAACGCCCTGCGATCCGCCCTCAACGCGAACGGCGTGGACTTCTTCGAGGCCACGGGCGAAGCGGCATTCTACGGCCCCAAAGCGGACTTCATGGCGCGGGACGTACTGGGGCGCGAATGGCAACTCTCCACGATCCAGGTGGACTTCATCCAGCCCGCCCGGTTGGGGTTGGCGTTCATCGGCGAAGACAATGCCGAACACACGCCCGTGGTCCTGCACCGCGCGGTGACGGGCACGACGGAACGGTTCCTGGGCGTGTTGATCGAACACTTCGCGGGTGCGTTCCCGGTCTGGTTGTCCCCCATTCAGGCGGTGGTGATCCCCATCGCGGACCGGCACGTGGACTATGCCCGGCAAGCGGCTCAAACCCTGCGCGAGGCGGGTCTGCGGGTGGAGGTCAACGAGGGCGGCGACCGGATGAATGCGAAAATCCGCGATGCCCAAAATCAAAAAATCCCGTACATGCTCGTGGTCGGCGATAAAGAGATGGAGGCGGGGCAACTCGCCCCCCGTCTGCGCTCCGGCGAGCAGATGTCGGCTGTTTCGGTGGAGGCGTTTCTCGCCAAGGCAAAACAGGATATTGCGGACGGGGTATAAGCGGTTTTTGAGTTTTTTAAAGAGATGGGCCGGTCTGGCCCATCTCTTTTTTTAATTGATATACTCAGTTTTATATACACAAATATTCGTTTATTTTTATTGATTTCGTGGATTATACTAAGGGGTTGTAAAAGTATAAGTCCGCGTTTTCCGCTCGCCCCGGATTGCCAAATCCGGGCCTTCCTCCCGGTGGGATTTGGCAATCCCGCCGGAGCAATCTACGAAATTATTCTTTTACAAGCCCTTAGCCAGAGTAGAGATATTAGCCCGAAAAAAAGGGTGAAAAGGGGGATGCCTATCCCCCTTTCACCCTTTTTTTTTGGGAAGTTTCCTCCCCAAATTTGAGCAGTTACTACTGTGATACCACTTGAAATTTAACGCAAGGACGCAAAGACACAAAGCCGCTAAGAATCCCTGTAAAAAACCTTTGCGGCTTTGCCCCTTCGCGACTTTGCGTTAAAAAAGGACCCCTATGAAACCCCTCACCCCCCAAGAATCTCTCACCTTTATGCTCGCCCAACCCCGCACGGCCAAACTCGCCACCGTCCGCGCGGATGGCCGCCCGCACGTCGCCCCGATCTGGTTCGCCCTCGACGGGGACGTGCTGTACTTCACCACCTGGCATACCACCGTCAAAGCCGCCAACCTCAAACGCGACCCCCGCGTCTGCCTCGTCGTGGACGATGAAACGCCCCCGTTCGCGTTTGTGCAATACGAAGGCGTGGCACACTTCGTGGAAGATATGGACGCCCTCCTGCATTGGGCCACCGTGATTGGCGGGCGGTATATGGGCGCGGAGCAAGCCGAAGCGTTCGGCAAGCGCAACGCCGTGCCCGGGGAGTACTTGCTCCGCGTGGAACCGACGAAAATTATTGGAATGGATAAAATGTCGGAATAATCATGGAAACCTACATCCAATCCCCCGCCGCGCTCCTCCAAAAACTGATCCAGTTTGACACCACCAACCCGCCGGGGAACGAAGCCGCGTGCATCGCCTTCCTCCGTGATCTCCTGACCCAGGCGGGCATCCCCTCCCAAACCTTTGCCCGCACCCCCGAACGCCCGAACCTGATCGCTCGCCTGCCCGGACAGGGTCGCGCCGCCCCGCTCCTTCTTTACGGCCATGTGGATGTCGTCACCACCGAGCACCAGCAGTGGACGCACCCCCCGTTTGAGGCAAAAATTGCCGACGGCATGATCTGGGGGCGAGGGGCGCTCGACATGAAAGGCGGCGTGGCGATGATGGTCGCCGCGTTCCTCCGCGCGCAGGCCCACCCCCTGCCTGGGGACGTCGTGCTCGCCCTCGTCAGCGATGAGGAAGCGGGCGGTGATTTCGGGGCAAAATTTCTCGTGGAACAGCACCCCGATCAATTCCAGGGCATCCGGTATGCGATTGGCGAGTTCGGTGGATTTTCGATCACGTTGGGGGGCAAACGGTTTTATCCCATTCAAGTGGCGGAAAAACAAATCTGCTGGACGAAAGTGACCGTGCGCGGGCCGGGCGGGCACGCCTCCACGCCCGTCCGCGGGGGCGCGATGGCCCGGCTGGGGACGCTTCTCCAACAGTTGGACCGGAATCCGCTCCCCGTGCATGTCACCCCGACGGCCGGGGCCATGTTCACGGCGATGGGGGCGGCGATGGGCGGCCTGAGCGGGATGCTGATCCGTCAGCTCGCTAACCCTGACCTCGCGGGGCCGGTGCTCAATCTGCTCGGCGAACGCGGGCGCACGTTTGCCCCCCTTCTGCGGAACACCGTCAGCCCGACCATTTTGCACGGCAGTTCCAAAATTAACGTGATCCCGAACGAAGTCTCCGTGGAACTGGACGGGCGAATGCTCCCCGGCTTTAAACCCGACGACATGCTGGCCGAACTCCGCCCCATCGTGGGCGACGGCGTGACGCTGGAAGTGGTGCGCCACGATCCGGGGCCGCGCGACCCGGACATGGGGTGGTTTGACACGCTCGCGGGCGTCCTGCGCGAGGCGGACCCGGACGGGGTTCCGGTCCCCCTGCTGTTGAGCGGCGTCACGGACGGGCGGTTTTTCTCCCGGCTGGGCATTCAAACCTACGGCTTTTTGCCGATGCCCCTCCCCGCCGATCTGACCTTCACCGGCATCATCCACGGCCCGGACGAACGGATTCCGGTGGACGCGCTGGAGTTCGGCACGCGGGCGATTGAAGTGGCGTTGGCGCGGACACTGTAAAACTTCGGAAGTCGCTAACGGTTTTTTCTCGTTCATGGTTCACCATTTGTAAACGGATTTTTTCAAAAACATCGCGCAAAGACTTCCGAAGTTTTGGCTAGGCCGCGTAGTGCTTATACAAAATATATTTGGTAGCACCCTGAGCGGAGGCTTTGCGTAGTCGAAGGGTGCGGGGGTGACTGACAACCTTTGCTTGTACAGTGCCGCGTACCTCGCATCCTTCGACTGCGCTGGACACAGGTTTAATGAACAGTTGAGTAAATTACCGCTTCGCTCAGGATGCTGTCGTTATTATGATCAATCCTTTTTCTTCTTCTCTCCGCCGCGCGACGCCTGACGACGCGGACATCCTCGCCGCCCTGACGAACGCCGCGTACGAAAAGTACGTGCCCATTCTCGGGCGCAAACCCCAGCCGATGCTGGCGGATTACCACCAAATGGCTGCGGATTATTCGATCTGGCTGTTGGAGGTGGATGCACAACCGGCGGGGTTGTTGGTGCTCATTTTCCAGGTGGATCATGTGCTGATTTATAGCGTGGCCGTTCACCCGGATTTTCAGAAACGGGGGTTGGGAAAGGTGTTACTGGCCTGGGCGGAAACGCAGGCGCGGGAGGCGCACCTCCATCTCATGCGGTTATACACGAATGAGAAGATGGTGGAGAATATCGCGTTGTATGAGCGGGTGGGGTATGAGATGACGGAACGGGAGGGGTATTTGGGCGGGGCGTTGGTGCATATGGCGAAGAGGTTGGATGATGGATGATGCTCCCAACCCTGAGGGCATGACTGCCGAAGACCTCTGGACCTGCCCGGCATGTGGACGTCGTTTTGCGAAACCTAACACTCAGCACGTCTGCGGACGCTACACGGTTCAACAGCATCTGGATGAGGCCACGCCGCACACGCTCGCCTTGTACCGCGGGTTGTTGGCCCTTGCCGCTCAGTGTGGGGAGTTTTTTGAGGAGGCGACGAAAACGGGGATTATGCTAAAAACCCCTGGCATTTTCATGTCCATTGGGCTGAAAAAGAAGGGGTTGAATTGTGCCATCTGGTTGCCGGAACCGCTTCATCATCCCCGCATTCAGGCGAATTATCCGGTATCGAACCGGTATGCTGTGCATTTTCAGGTCAAGGCATTGGGGGAGTTGGATGGACAGTTGAAGGGATGGTTGTGCAGGGCGTATTATTTTTTGGAGGCGGAGTGAGGGTATAATACGCCCCTTATGTTCAAACCCATCCGCTGGCGCACCTTCCCTCGCGACTTCCTCGTCATTCAATCTGCTTTCCTCATCTTTGGCTTTGCCATTGCCACCATGATCCGGGCCAATTTGGGCACCAGTCCGTGGGCGGTGTTTGAGGTAGCGATGTCGCAAATTTTGCATATCACCCCTGGCCGAACGACGGTCATTACGGGTTTTTTTGTCTTGTCCATTGCGCTCTCTCTGCGGGAACGGGTGGGGTGGGGGACGCTGGCGAATATTTTGAGCATTGGCCTGTGGGAAGATTGGGCGCTGTCACTCATTCGTCCGGTGCAGAATAACCTGCCTGTGCAACTGGCGATGTTGCTGGGGGCGGTTGCGTGTATGGGGTTGGCGAGTGCGATTTATATCGGCGTCAACGCGGGGGCGGGGCCGCGGGACACGTTGATGTTGGCGATCCACCGCCGGTTTGGGTGGAGTGTCGGGGTGGCGCGGGGGAGCATTGAGGTGATCGTGGTGACGCTCGGTTGGTTGCTTGGTGGCCCCGCCGGGGCAGGAACGTTGATTTTTGCGTTGTTGATCGGAACGTCGGTGCAAACGGGGTTCAAATTGCTCCGGGTGCAGACCCGTCCCCCCGTCGAACCGGACGGGATAGTGGCAACGGATTGATGTGGAAAAAGGTGCTTCAATTTTTCGAGTTTCCTTCCTGTCATCCTGGGACCTCATAAAAAGCAGGGCATGGCCGAACGCCATGCCCTGCTTTTTATGAGGTCTTTTATTCCGCTTCGGCCTCGCCCCCGGCATCTGCGGTGTGGGGGTCGGGGCGACGGGCCAGGTAATCTTCCACGCGCAGGAGGTTGTCCTTCGCCCGTTTGACGATGTTGAGCAGGGTACTCATGGTGGAGACTTCTTCCCGCTGTTCGGTGATGAACCAGCGCAGGAAGTCCTGTCCCATGTAATCCCGTTTTTCTACCGCGATGTCCATCGGGCCGTTGATCTGGCGGGTCACTTCGAGTTCCCCGTTCAGGGCGGTTTGTACGGCATCTTCGGCGGATTGGAAATCGTACCGGGTGGCGGGAATGGCAGGGATACGCACCTGCCCGCCCGTGTCCAGCACGTAACCGACAAATTTCATGGCGTGCATCCGTTCTTCATCCGCTTGACGGGTGAAGAAGGCGGCGAGTTGTTCCAAATCTTCATTTTTGAAATACGACGCGATGCTGACATATTGGAGACTGGCTCCAAATTCATTGCCGACTTGTTGGTTGATGGCGGATTCGAGTTCTACACTGATTAACATTAGGGTCTCCTTGCAATTTAATAAGACAGTAGTAATTACGCATGCAGAAACTTAACCCCGGCCTGTGTGTAATTACAGAGAGAGTGGCCCCAGGATTTTACCATGAGGGGAGTGGGACTAAATTCCCTCTCTCGTCGGGAAAATTCAGATAAATTTCATGCGCTAGACCTTTAAAATGGGGTATCTCAATATTCAGGAGTATTCAATGTCCCCCCAAAAAACCTTGCCCATCTCAACGCGCTTCGTCTCGCTTGCTTTGAGCATTCTGGTCTTATTCGGCTTGCTCGCCCCTTTGCACGTGCAGGCCGAAAAACCCACCCCCGAAACCCCTGCCGAGACGGAAACCCCTGCCCTCGTGGCTGGACAACTTCTCGGCCCCCCAGCCGCCCCCTCCGGGTGTACCACCGACCTCGGCACCTTTACCAGCACCCCCAATCTCCCCATCCCCGATTTTGGCGTGATCACCGCGACGCTGAACGTCTCCGGGGTGGGGATTTCCATCTGGGACGTCAACCTCACCACAAACCTTGCCCACACCTATAACAGCGATCTGGATGTTTATCTGATCTCCCCTGAAGGCACCGAAGTGACCCTCACAACCGACAATGGGGCCGGAAATGACAACGTCTTCAATGGAACGGTATGGGATGATCAGTGGGTAGGCACGTCCGTCACGGATTACACCTATGCAGACAATACGGTGGTCCCCGCCCTGTCCCCAGAGGAGGCGATGGGCGCGTTCATCGGGGAAGACCCCAACGGCACGTGGAAACTGGTCATTCACGACGATGCCGCGGACGATACCGGCACCCTGGCCAGTTGGGGGTTGGACTTTATCACGTTAAACGTGGACCCTCATTCCCTCTCAGGCTCCGGCTTTGCATACCCCAATGCCCCCATTCCCGACAATGGCACCTATGCTTCGTCTGTGAATCTCACGACCCTCGAAGTTGGCGAGATTTGGGTTTATACCACGATTGAACACCCCAGCAATCGGGAATTGGATGTCTATTTGGTCTCCCCTGCCGGGATTACTATCACTTTGACCTCCGATAATGGCGGCACGTTCCAAGATGGCTTCGCTGGCACTCGGTGGGACGACCAGGGCGGCGCGCCCTCCGGTACCTACTACAACCCGCCCGGCCCGGTGACGGACAACGTCTTTGAAGAGGGCGTATCCGAAAGCACCCTGGTGGCCGAAAATGCGCTGGCCGCCTTTAACGGCACAGAGGGCAACGGCACCTGGACGCTGGTTGTCAGAGACGATACCCCTGGCAATACAGGTGTATTGACTTCCTGGGGGATCCTTGTGAGTTCGTACACCTGCCTGATGGATATGATCAGTTGGCAATACGAATCCCACACCCCGCTGGAACTGGGCGAGCCGATCACTTATCAGATCAACATCAGCAATGTCGGCCACACCCCCGCGCCAGGCGTCATCTTTACCGATACCCTTCCGGCGGGCGGCTCGTTTCTGGACTGGACCTCCCCGGATGGGTGGGCCTGTACGCTCCCGCCCGTAGGTGGCACAGGTACGATTACGTGTAGCGCGGATTCTGTGGCCGCGGGGGAGACGGTGCCCTTTACCCTGGAACTTGCCCCCTTGGATGTCCCGCAGTGGCTCCCCAATCAGATTGAGGTTTCCACCAGTGGGCCGGAAACTTTTACCTTCAATAATTTGGATTACTTTGAAATCTATACCGGCTTGCTTTCGGACAATGGCAACCCCTGGGACCTGTATGATGGCTTGCGGCGAGATAATGGCGGTGTCGCCACGGGCGGGCAGGAGGCTTTCTCCTATTTGTTTTCCGAGACCGTGCCCGGTTATGGGATGCTCCGTCTGCGGGTGTTGGATGGGGCCAATACCCTCCTGACCGACAATGCGGAGGTGTCCGGCTTTGACCTGACCTTCGACGGCGGGCGGGGCTGGAGCAGTGCAAACGCCCCGGTGTACAGCGAGGTGGCGGTCAGCCGGGAGGTGTATGCCCCTGCCGATGCCAATTATCTTCGCTACCTGGACACCTTTACCAACACCAGCAACGCCGTGCGGCAAGTGCAGGTCGCCTGGGGCGGGGAATTAGGTTCGGGGTCTTGGACTACGCTGGCGGCTGATTCATCGGGCAATCTGACCTTAAACACCGCCGATACCTGGGCCGTGACCACCGGTGCCCAACCCTGGAACCCGACCACCTCGTTTAACCCTCCCGTCGGCTATCTCCTGCGCGATGCGAGTGACACCTCCTATACGGGCACGGGCAACTTTTTCAACAATCCTTTTGAAACCCCCTGGGCAGGATACGGCGACAATACCCTGGCCCACCTCTTTTCCTTCACCCTCGAACCGGGGGAAACCGCCCATCTGATCTACTTCCTCTATCGCGGCCTGGCCGAGGAAACCTATGGTCCCGAAGGCTGTACCACCAACTGCATCACCCCCCCCGGCGGGTCGGAACTGGCCCTGGCGCAAACCACCCTGACCGCCCTCGCCGCCGCGCCGGACGTGTGCGGCCTCCCTGCGGAGGTCTTGGCGAATGTGGTCAACTGGTCGGGGCTTCCCGCCTGTAATTTTTCGGTCTTTCTGCCAACAGTGGTTCGGTAGAAGGGGTTGAAGTCGTAAAGCTCTCCGTCAGGAGATTGGCCTACAAAAAGAGAGGGTAGGGATGTCATTTCCCTACCCTCTCTTTTTGTGCAAAATTCGTAACGGCTCAGGTTTAGAGACTGTCTGAAAACTCAAACCCTAAAGGTTTTTTGTGCTTTTGCGTCACGTTTCCCACCGAAACATGCGCCTTTTCAGGGACATGCGCCTATCAGAGAAAACCTTTAGGGTTTGGATAGGGAGTTTTCAATCGTTCTCTAAGAAAAATGTTACCCTGGCCGAAGGGTTACCAAAATTCTTCTCTTTGCGCCGTTAAACGTGGGGGAATATCCCCGCCGCTTCGAGGATTTTTGGAAATGTGAACGCATATCCCTGTTGCCACGCCTCAGTGAACGTGGCCTCTCCCAACGCGGATTGGATGTGCGTCTGCATGGCGGCGTACCCGGCCTGTTCACCGGGGGGGAGCGGAGAGCGGATCGCCTCGCGCAGGGCGTGGGCCGCGCCCAGGATGCGCGCACCCCGCGCGGGGTCGGATTCTGCCCAGGCTTCTGCCAACCCCTCCAGGGAAAAGGCCATTCGGCGTTTATCCCCCAATTCGTGGGCAATCCGCAAGGCTTCTTGGAAATCCTTCACCGCCTGGGCGACATCCCCCAACGCCTGATCGATTTGCCCAATGCTGGACAGCACCAGCACTTCCCCGCTGGGACTTTCCATTTCCCGGTAGAGGGCGAGACTCTCTTCGAGCAGGGGGCGGGCGCGGGCGGGATCGCCCAGTTTGAACATTGCCATGCCGACGGTTTCCAGCGAGGAAGCCAGGTTGAGTTTGTGTTTGAGTTCCCGGTAAATGTCTAAACTTTGTTGGGCGAGTTCAATCGTGCGCGCGTAATCGCCCGTCCAGTAGAAATTGTTGCTCAGTTCGAGCAGGGCCAGCGCCACCCCCCGCTGACTGCCAATCGTCCGACAGATGGCAAGGTTTTCTTCCTGATAGGTGTTGGCCTGGGCGTAGCGCCCCTGTTCTTTGGCGGCGGCGCCCAGCGCGGTGTTGGCACTGACAATGCCGGGGGGATGGTTGACCTGACGGAACAGTGTGAGGGCCTCGCTGGCATATTGTTCTATTTGTTGGTACTGGTTTTCAAACAGGCAGACGTTGGCGAGGTTGACCAGGGTATCGGCGGTGGAGAGGGGATCGTGCAGGGCGCGGAAAAGATGGAGGGCTTCCGTGAGAAGGGCGCGGGCGCGGAGGAGATCATCCTGCAGGTTAGCCAGGTGGCCTGCCACGCGGAGGGCGTGTGCCCGCAAAGGAGCGGGGACCCCTTCGCTTTGCAGGAGAAGTTCGCCCAGCCACGCGCGCCCTTCATTCAAATAGCCAAAATGCCCCCAATAAGCCTGTAAAGCGACGGCCAGACGAAGACCCATTTCGGGATTGTTTTGGATGCACCAGCGCAGGGCTGCGCGGAAATTGTTATATTCCGCTTCCAGCCGCCGGAAGCCATCCCGTTGTTGGGCGCTGTGCAACTGGGCCTGAAGTTCCTCCGCGAGGCGGGTGTAGTAGGTGGCATGGGAATGGCGGACCACTTCCGCTTCGGGATTCAGCAGAAAGCGTTCGACTGCGAAGGCGCGGATGGTTTCCAACATCCAGATACGCGGGGCACCGTGGGGGTCATGGTAGGGGATGGTGTACTGGACGAGATTTTTCCGGATGAGCGATTCCAGTTCGGGGGGCAATAGCTCGTCGGTTTCGTGGTTTTTGAGGAGCGCCTCTGCGGCGTCTAACGAACAGCCCCCGGCGAAGACGCCTAAATATTCGAAGGTTTGGCGTTCCAGGGGGGTGAGCCGTTCATAACTCCACTCGATGGCACCGCGGAGCGATTGTTGGCGTTCGGGAAGGTCGCGGGCACTGCCCCGCAAGGCGGCCAACCGGGATTGAAGTTGGGTGCGGAGTTTTTCGGGGGTCAGCCAGCGAATTTGGGCGGCGGCCATTTCCAGGGCGAGGGGCAATCCGTCTAACTGGGCACAAATACTGGCGATGTCTGTGGCGTTGGCTTCGGTCAGTTGAAATTCCGGCCATGCGGCCTGGGCGCGTTGCAGGAACAGGGCCACGGCAGGGTTGGTCTGCACGTCTTGGAGGGCGGGCGAGACGCTCAGATTGGGCGTCTCCAGGGGGCCGACCGGGAATTGATGTTCACCATACACGCTGAGGGCTTCGCGACTGGTGATCAGGAATTTGACCCCCTTGGCCTGGGTGAGGATTTCGCTCACGAGCGCGGCGGCGGGGAGGACTTGTTCAAAATTATCCAACACAAGCAGGGTTTGGCGGTCTTGCAGGCGTGCGAACAAGGCTTTTTTGAGGGGGCGCCCAGACGTTTCGCGAACCTGACAGGCCTGGGCGATGGCTTCTAAGACCTGTCCGGTTTCGGTCAGGGGCGCGAGTTCGATGAAGCGGACGCCGTGGGCAAAATGTGTGCGCAGAAAGGTCGCCGCTTGCAGACTGAGCCGGGTTTTCCCAGCGCCGGGCGGTCCGGTCAGGGTCAGCAGGCGGATGTCTGTGCTCCGTAACCGTTCCACGATGGCGGCCAGTTCACTATCCCGGCCCATGAATTCGGTGAGGGGGACGGGGAGTTGGATGTGGGATTCGTCAGATAGTTCGGAGGTGGTGAAATGGGGGGAGAGGTGAAAGGAGACGGAGGCGGGGCGGTTGGAGGTGCGGGCGAACTGGATGAAGGACTCGCGTGCCCCGTTGGGGACGTCCAGATACGCGGCGAGTAATTCGGCCAGTTGCCGGGATGGGTGCAAATCGCCCTGTTCGATTTTTTTGATCGTGACCACGGCACAGGCTACTTTTCCGGCCAGGGACGATTGGGTGAGGCCTAACATTTTCCGCCGTTGTTTAAGCCATTGCCCGAAGGGGAGCATACTACTGCTGGAGTTCATAGGTTGGGCTTCGATGTGGAGGGCACGTTCTGTGTTTTGGCGTGCGTTCGGTGAGACAAAATGCGAGGTTAGGAAACGCGGGGGATGGGGCTGAAGGGTTAGTATCCCTTTTTATATCCCCTAAGTATATCTCTTTTCCAGAGGGGATAAAGTAAATTTGTGCCATTCCCTGAACAGGATTTTTTATTCGTGAACGAACTTAAGCAACTCAAAACCATCCAACACCAAACCCCCGAAGGCCCTTTTTACGCCATTGTGATGGCTTTGGATATGGACGAGCTTCCTACGGCCCGGACATTTGTCCATCAGGTCTTGGAGAAATTCAAGATGCAATGGATGATCGGCCCGCCCGGGACGACGCATTTGCTGGTGACGGTGGTGGGCGAGGTGTCCGCGACACAATTTGCCGAATATTGGCAGGAAAAAACGCTCGCGGATTCTGTGTTGACGACCATTATGTCGTTGATGAAAGTCGCCGAGGTGTTGCGTGGGTCTGCCACGGGCGAAATTCTGGAGCGGGTAACCCTTTTTCGCGCTGGTTAATAAAGTTCCTGGATGTAGGAACTTATTCTTTTTCACACTTTATTTAAGGAGAATACTTTATGAAATCCCATCAAACTTCTTGGAAACTGATCGCCGCCCTGACCGTGTTGGTTCTGGCGGCCCTCGCCTGTGCCATTCCCGGCATGGGCAACAGCGACGGCTCCCTCTACCGGGATGACTTTTCTAGCACGGATAGCGGCTGGGGCATTGGCACCGACAACGATAGTTCCGTGGAATACGTGAGTGATGGCTTGCAATTTTTTGTGACCACGCCCAATTATTACACCTGGAGCAATCCTGGCGTCGGAGAAGATTTTGAGAATATCCACATCGAAGTGACCGTCAAAAACAATGGCAGTGACCCGAATGCCGCGTTTGGCCTGGTCTGCAACCAACAGGTGACGGGCGATTCCCACTATTATTTTGCCGTGACCCCCGGCGGCCAATATGTGATTGCGAAAGCGGCCCTGGCGCGGGATGACGAATTTTTGACCAATAATAACGAATGGGGTACCTCGGACCTGATTCCGCAGGATGCGACATCCTATCAACTCGGGGCCGATTGCGGCAACGGTACCCTGGCGCTGTACGTCAACGGTCAGCAGATCGCCTCCGTGGCAGATACCACCTACACGAAAGGCGAAATTGGTCTTTTTGCCTGGAGTGGCGAAATCAACGCCGGGACCGTGGTCGTCTTTGATGATGTGGTTGTGACCTCGTTGAATCAATAACGCTGAAAACTATACAGACCCAGGCACGAAGGAGCGCGTCTCCTTCGTGCCTGGGTCTTTTTTAGGACTTTTAGGAGGTTGTTATGTCGTCCACGCGCCGTTTGTTTTTGCTTACATTGATCTTTGGGATTCTGATCGGGCTTACGTCCCCCGCGTGGGTCCGGGCCGAAAAACCCACCCCCACGCCTGAAATCCCCCCCACGCCCGAAAACGGGTCCCCCTCGGGAGTCGCACCCACCTTCCTCACCGAACACCTGCTCAGTGACCCCGTCGCGCCTTCCGGCTGTACCCCGGTCCCATACAATTTCACCAATTCCGATATTACGCCCATCCCGGATGCCAATGTGATGACCTCTACCATCCAGGTTGTGGGGATTGAGCCTTACTTGTGGGATGTGGATTTAAACATCCACATTGCCCATACCTATAACGGGGATTTGGAAATTTTCCTCATTTCCCCCACGGGGACAGAAGTGACGATCTCCACCGATAACGGCGGCTCAAACGACAACGTGTTCAATGGTACGCATTGGGATGACCAGTGGGTGGGGGATTCGGTGACGGATTACCCATATGTCAACGACACCCTTGTGCCCAACATGTCTCCCGAAGAGGCCATGGGGGCGTTCATCGGCGAGAACCCCAATGGGACCTGGCAACTTGTCATCCGTGACGATGCGAGTTTGGATACCGGTACATTGTCCAGTTGGAGCCTGGATTTTACGACTTTCCCGGTGGCCCCCATCGTGATCAACAGTTATTCCACCAATTCCAGCCTAACGGTTCAAATTCCCGATGGCGACACGGTCGAGATACCGCTCAGTTTTTACTTTACGGGTGCGATTTCTAAGTTGGAACTGGACATGAACATTGAGCATACCAACAGCGAAGACCTGGAACTTTACCTGATTTCCCCGAATGGCCTGATCACGGTGACGTTGACAAGCGATAACGGGGGCACACTCAATGACCTTTTTGAAATGACGACTTGGGATGACGATGCCGGGGACACCAACCCGCCCGGTGCGGTGACGGATATGGCCTTTGAAGACGGGGTTGCCGAACCTGCCCTGGTGCCAGAAAACGCGATGGCGGCGTTTGTAGGCAGTTCTTCAGGCATTTGGAAACTGGTCATTGTGGATGATGCCGGGGGAGAAACCGGGGTGTTGAATGGGTGGGAAATCAGAGCAGATGTGCAATCCTGCCTGGCCGACGTCGCCCTTAGACATGGCTATGCCTCCTATACCAGCCCCATTGGTGAACCGATAGACTATGCGATTGAGGTGAGAAATAATGGTCCTGTCGTGGCGCATGACCTGATGATGACCGATACTCTGCCGACCGACATGGCGTTCCAAAGCTGGATATCCCCCCCAGGCTGGACATGCCAGACCCCGGCGGTGGGCGCGACGGGCGTCGTCACCTGTCAAATTGATGCCTTAGACCCCCTAACGGTCGTGACCCATACGCTGAACCTGATGCCGGTCGATATCCCTCAGCCCCTTCTGTCCAATCAGGTGATCATCACGACCTCTGACCCTGAATTTGATCCGGATAACAATGAAAGCTCTTATGAAAAACTGGCGGTCTATCTTTCGGCCAACGGGAATTTTTGGGATGTGCAGGATGACCTGAATTTTTGGATCACGAACAATAATAATCTTCCCATGGATGATGGGGCCGTGAACGATAGCGGGCAGGATGCGTTTGATTCGTGGGGCGCGCTGAACTTGCGTGTGACGGATGAAGCCAATACGATTTTGACCGATAACGCGGTTTTAGAAGATTTTGACTTCGCCTTCACCGGAGAGGGGTGGCTTTCACACAAGCCCCAGGTTTACGAGGGCGTGTCCGTGAGCCGGGCGATAGATGCTCCCTCCACCGCGGATTATCTGCGGTATCTCGACACGTTTACCAACACCTCCGACGCGGTGCGAAAAGTGTACGTAGCCTGGGGCGGCAATTTAGGTTCGGATGGTTGGACGACTATCGCCGCCACCTCCTCGGGTGATTTGACCATCGCGGCGGACGATCAATGGGCGGTCACCATCCAGGAAAACTCATTTAACCCGGCGGGTCCGGCTTATGATCCGCCCGTGGGGTATCTCTTGCACGGGGCTGGTGACACCAGCTATCTCGGAACAGGAGACGACGAGGTCAATCCTTTTGATGACCCCTGGACCGGGAACGGAAACGAGGATCTGGCGCATGTCTTCGCCTTCACCCTCCAACCGGGGGAAACCGCGCACCTGCTGTATTTTGTGTATCGTGGGCTTTCAGAGACGGTGGGTGGCCCAGAAGGCTGTGTCACGGATTGTGTCATTCCTCCTGCCGGTTCGGAACTCGCGCTGGCGCAAACCACCCTCCTCGCGTTGGCTGAAACCCCGGATGTCTGCGGCCTCTCTGCGGAGGTACGCGCCCATCTGATCAACTGGCCGGATTTGAATGTCTCCTGCCAATATACGGTGTCCCTGCCGATTGTCGTTCGGTAAGCTTTCGGGATTAACGGGAAGAGACCGCGGAAATTTGAAGGGGGGACATCTCCCCTTCAAATTTCCGCGGGTTTCTGCCCAAAACAGACTTGATTTTTGTAACTACTCACCAAGAGTAGGAAGTTCCGAGAAAAAAGGATGGAAGGGGGGATGTACATCCCCCCTTCCATCCTTTTTTCTCGAGTATTACCCCTTTGAACGTGAGTAGTTACTGATTTTTATTCTTCACGGAGTTCCTCATGTCTACTTTCGATTTTCGGTCTCTTCTGTTATTAGCCCTTTTTGTTATCTATGGCCTCGGCTATGTCATCGTCGGACTATTGAACGTGCAAAGCCCCTGGGTGACCTCTTTCTTCAAAGTTCCCTTTCTCTTTGCCTTGTTTGGTGCACGGATTGGGCGTATCCTGGCGGGCCTGGTCTCGATTGCCGGCGGCGTCTGGTTTTTTACGCTGTTAAATTAAGCGTGGCGGGTGAAGTGGTTATGCCGAAGCCCGCTCACCTGAAATGTTTTGTGAGGTGTCGTATGGAAAATAACCGTCTTATTAAACTTCGCTGGGGTCTCGTGGGGCTGGTGTTTGCGTTAGGGGGGTGGTTGGGGCTGGTGTCCCTTCAGGTCCGGGCAATGGCCCCGGAAACCCTCACCTGGCAAATTGACGTGATCGATTCAACGGGTGACGTGGGATATACCCCATCCCTGGCTTTAGAACCCGGCACGGATGACCCGCACATCAGCTATTACGACAATACGCTGAAGGACTTAAAGCTCGCATTCCCTGTCTCCAGTGGGGGGGATTGTGGCCCGTCCAATCGCTGGTCGTGTAATTCTCTATCCTATCAAAACACCACCGATTATGGGCTGTTTTCTTCGCTGGCCATTAATTCTTTGGGGCAATGGGGCATCGCCTACGGGAATAGCGCATTGGGCATCAATGAGTTTCGCGGGATTCCGTCCGCAGGGGGGCAAGAATTGTTTTTTGAACCCATCGAAGAACCCGCCCTGGCGATCTCCCTGATGAACAACCTTCGGTATGGAGAAAATGATGTCAGCCATGTTTCCTATGGCTTAATTGACATTAACCAGACGAAAGCGTTCATCAAACATGCAACCTATGTAGGGCAATTTGGGAACTGTGGGTATGGGCTATGGGAATGTGAAACCATCATCGAGACTTCGATGGCCGGGTGGAGCTTGTACAATTCCATCTCTATGCTGGGAAATTTACCTTATATTTTTTACCGGGACATCAATCATCGCCTCTCAGTGGCGATCCACACCTTTACGGGGAACTGCGGACCCGCGAATGATTGGACCTGCATGGAATTTGATGCTGAAAGCACCGTCAACGGGATGATTTCCAGCTATATCACCCCGGCAGGCGATTATCTTGGCGTGGCCTATATCGGGAATAATGCCTTGCGGTACGTCTACGCGGTGCCGACAGGCCAGGGCAACTGTGGCGGTCTTTACCTCGAAGCCCAGTGCGACTACATAGATGCCGTAGGCACCGCGCCCGCGAATCAATGGCTAGGCACCGCCATCGGCTATTACAACAACCAACCCATCATCGCCTACACCGACAACAACGACTGGGCAGGGGCTGTCTTAAAAGTTGCCTACCCGCAGGCCAACGGCAACTGCGGCCCCCTTGACGGGAATCAACAAGCGACCTGGCGCTGTGAAACGGTGGACGGCGGGGAAGGTCGCAATTCCCTCGGGTTTTATCCTTCCCTGCAAGTGGATTCTGAGGGTCGTATCCACATCGCCTACTATGACCTGACCGCGGGCAACCTCAAATACGCCTTTTCCGACACCCCTATCAACCCCACGCCGACGCCCACCCCAACCGCGACCCCGCCTCCCGGCACCTTGAGTCCGCGGGTATATTTGCCCATGCTCGTGCGCTGAACCCATGAAGGCGTGCGCCTTCCGTCCCCCAAACGATAGCGCCTAATTTATTTTTCGTAACGCTCCCCCTTTTTTTCGGGCTTACTTTTACCCTGGCTGAGTAGTTACTATTTTTCAGGAGTTCTCTCATGTATCCCTATCCTCTTCGCCTTACGTTTGCTTCGGTCGCGGCGACGCCCAAAATCACCATTACCAACGCGAGCGGCAAACTGATCATGTCCGCCACCAAAACCCTGTTTTCGCAAAGAGAAGAAATCAAAGTCACCGCCAACGGACAACCCCTTTACACCATTGTCAGCCAGGAAAGCCGCATCACCGACATCCCCAGCAATTGGGACGTGATCGCCGCGAACGGGGATAAACTGGGAGTGGTGGACGATGATTTTTACACCGAAGACGCCGCCAATTACATCAAAAACCGGGCGGTGGCCACTGGCTTGAACGTGCTGAAAGATCACTTCGTCAACGAACGCGCCCTGAAAATGTACTGGCTCAAAAACCCTTCTGGCACCCAACTGGGCGTCATTGCCCCGGACAAAAAATCCTTCTCCCTCCAACAATTGCCCCTCGCGGACCTGACCCGTAAAATCCCCTTCTTCTTCCGCTTCATCACCCCCAGCTACTTCGTTCAACTGGGCGACCGCAACGTGATGTTCCTGCAAAAACAACGCACTCTTTGGACGGATACCTATCATCTGGAATCCAATGGACAATTTACCGCCGCCGAAGAACAATTCCTGATTCCCAGCATCCTATTGGCTGTGTTTTATGAACGCCAACAACTCAAAGCCCTGTACGAAAATTAAGAATGGTTCTACCATTTTGGGAGATGCTGACCACCCCCTATCGTACGGAACTGGTTATCTTTTTTTTTGGGCTAATCACTCCCAAGGAGTCAAACATGAACACAGACCTGGAAACCCAAGCCCTCCACGAACGCGTGGCAAAATTGGAAGCTGAAATGCGCTTTCTCTACAAACTCCTCAATGTCACGTTTGTCCCAACTTTTGAACTGGACCCTGCCGATCACGAAGTTGTTGAGTGGCTCAAAAAGAATAACGTAATCAAAGCCATGGCGACATACCGCGATATTCATAAGGTCGGCCTGTCTGCCGCAAAAGCCGCCGTGGAAGAAATCCGCGCCGGGCTAGGACTATAAGGACCCACACCATGCCTACCCCCTGGAATATCTTCGTCCTCACCCACGACTACCTCATCGAAGGTCAAATCGACGGGAGCGACATCTTGCAACGCACGATCTTCTCCCTCGCCGGGCGCGCGGTAGATAGCCGCGCGGATATCACCCTCATCGGCGTGAAAATCTACCCCACGGGCAATCTCCCAGTTCCCTCAGCGAACATCTCTTCGTGGACCGTGGGCATCCCCAGCGGTATCTTGGGCGTTATTCCCAACGATGCGCTAAGCGTAAAAGAAGCCACGCAAAAACGTGACCTCGCCCCCGCGGAAATGGTGCTTGGCCCCTACCTGATCCGCGCTCAAGTTTTTGTCACGCTCAAATACAAACATCGGGAAGTCGCCACAGCCGGGATCACCCTCAAAGACGCCGAAATTACCCACCTTGCCCCGGATGGGAGACTCAAAGGTTACAAAGTCCCCCTCATGGTCATGAACACCTTTTGGTTGCAAGGACTGTGGTTTCGGTAAATCGGCGGCCACCTCTGCCATTTTACCGAAACGAGCAGGTGTGGTCTCCCGGTCTGCCCTCCCACCCCGATCACGCCATCGCCGCCCGGCAGATGAAAGGGTTCGGGGGCGTGGTGTCATTTACGGTCAAAGGCGATTTGCACGCCGCGTCCCGGTTCATCGACGCGGTTCGCATCCCCATCATCGCCGCCTCCCTCGGCGGGGTGGAGTCCCTGATCGAACAGCCCGCCCTCATGTCGTTTTATGAACTCTCGACGGAGGAGCGCCTCGCGGTTGGCATTCGGGATAACCTCATTCGTCTGGCGTTAGGAATCGAAGATACGGAGGATTTGATTGCGGATTTGGCGCAGGCGTTGGAGCAAGTGTAAATAACCTGCATTTAGAATACCCCTCTGTCATTCCGACCGCAGGGAGGAATCCCTGAGCCGCGCCTCCCTGCATGAGGCCGCCAGGGATTTCTCGTTACGAAGCCTCCTCGAAATGACATGGTTCTACCGGGATTAACGGAACGGTAACCCGAATTTTTGAAGGTGTCGGGAATGTACATTCCCGACACCTTCAAAAATTCGGCACTTTTCCCGCCAAGAACCGGAGAGCCAATGACATTTAAGGGGGTGTCAAACCGTTTCCGCCGGACGATGGGGGTCTAAATCCAGATTTCGTAATTTCGGGGCCTGGAAGGCCGTGATGATGACGACCAACAACGTCGCAATCCCCCCCACGACCACCGAGGGAATGGTACCGAGCAATTTCGCCGCAATCCCGCTTTCGAAGGCTCCGATCTCGTTCGACGAGCCGATAAAAATCCAGTTCACCGCCGCGATCCGCCCACGCAAATGTTCCGGGGAGTATAGCCGCAGAATCGTGCCGCGGATGACCATGCTGATCCCGTCCAGTAAGCCGCTCATCATGAGGGCGAACAGGGAAAGATAGAAGTTTTTCGACAGGGCGAAGACGATGATCGTCACCCCAAACCCGCTGACCACCGCCATCAGAGTTTTCCCCGCGCCTTTAACGGGTGGACGTCGGGTCGCCCACAACATGGCAAACAACGCCCCCACCGAAGGAGCCGCGGCCAAAATCCCCAATCCGCTGGGGCCGACTTTCAAAATCTCACTGGCAAAAATCGGCAGGAGCGCGACCGCCCCCCCAAACAGCACCGCGAACAAATCCAGCGCCATTGCCCCCACCAATATCTGCTCCCGAAACACATACCGCACCCCAATGGCGATACTCTGCCAAATGGTCTCATGTTTTTCCGCAGGAGGCATAGGTTTGGGCTGAATAAACAGCACACAGATAAATGCCAGGGCAAACAGCCCTGCAATCATCAGATAGGTGTTCGTCACCCCAAACCACGCGTACACGAACCCGCCCAACGCCGGCCCCATGATCGCTGTCACTTGCCACACGCTCCCGCCCCACGTCGCCGCGTTGACGTACACCTCGCGAGGGACGATCTGCGCCTCAAACGCCGAGGCCGCCGGGTCGCCCAACCCCCGCGCTAACCCCGCCACAAACACGATGGCGTATAGGGCAAAAAGTCCCTGCGCCTGAAGGGAGTACGAAATCCAGGCGAACGCCAGCGCCGAAAGGCACGACACCGCGCGGGTGATCATCACGATCCGGTGCCGGTTGTACCGGTCGGCGATGTGCCCGCCGAACAGCGCCAGGCTGATGGATGGAATCGCCTCGACCAACCCCAACATCCCAAGCGCCAGCGGGTCTTTGGTCAATTCATAAATCTGGTAGCCGAGCGTCACAGCCAATGCCCGTCCGGCGAGCGTGGCGAAACTATTAGCCCCCAACCAGTAGCGAAATTCAGGGAAACGCAGGGCGGCATAAGAGTCAACGGGAGGTGTCGGGGAAGAGGTCATATGGATAACCCCATCGCACACCCATCCGCGCGAGGATCACTCCCCCCCCATAACACGCCGGACGCGGCATCGCGCACGATCACCTGCCCGCGCCCGAACAAGGATCGCCCGTACCCCGTCGTCGGAACGAGGTTGTGCCCGCGCCCCGCGAGGTCGGCGAGGGTGTCGAACGTGATCCCCTCCTCGAGGGCGACGCGCCCGCCCGCTGTCCCGTCGTCAATGCAGAACCGGGGACGGTCCAGCGCCGCCTGGGGGTCGAGCGCATCGTCAATCAACCCCACCGCGACTTGCATGTGCCCCTGCGGTTGCATAAACCCGCCCATGACGCCGTAAGAGGCAAAGAGTTGGTTAATTGGTTGGCTTGTTAACTGATGACTGAATACTGAATACTGATTACTGTCCACCGTAATCATCCCCGGAATAATCGTGTGGTACGGTCGCTTTCCCGGTGCGAGAGCGTTGGGGTGGGTGGGGTCAAGGGTGAAGTTGTGGCCGCGGTTTTGCAGGGTAAAGCCCCACCCCTGCGGTACGATGCCCGTGCCAAAGCCCATGTAGTTGCTGTTGATGAAGGAGCAGGCGTTGCCTTCGCCATCGACGACGGTGAGGTACACGGTGTCGGAGGAGGAGGTGGGGGTGCCGCGGATTTGATCGAGGGTAGCGCGGGTGGGGTGGATCAGGGTGCGGCGCTCGGCGGCGTAGGCTTTGGAGAGGAGGTCTTCGAGCGGGGCAGGGTTGGATTTCGGGTCGGTGACATACCAGCGGGTGTCGGCAAAGGCCAGGCGCATGGCTTCGATCATCAGGTGGAAGCGTTGAGGGGACAGGGGGGCGTGGTCGGTCAGGTCAAAGCCTTCGAGCAGGTTGAGGGCAAGGAGGGCGGCTAACCCCTGTCCGTTGGGGGGACATTCCCAGACGCGGTAGCCGCGATAGGTCGTGGAGATGGGCGTGTCCCAGGTGGAGGTGTGGGTGGCGAGGTCGTCGAGGGACATCACCCCGCCAGCTTCCCGTAAAACGCTGACGATGGCCTCGGCGATGGGGCCGCGGTAGTAGGCGTCTTTTCCCCCCTCGGCGATAAGACGAAGGGTGCGGGCGAGGCCGGGGTTGCGAAACAGTTCGCCCGCGCGGGGGGCGCGTCCGTTGATCGTGAGTTCGTGTCCGTTCGGGGATTTGGCGAGTTGGTTGGCCGCGCCGCGTGCCCAGTAGTGTGCGGTGATCGGGCTGACGGGGAAACCTTCTTCGGCGAGGCGAATGGCGGGGGCGAGGATGTCTGCGAGGGGCAGGCGTCCGTGCCGTTCGATGAGGTCGCACCAGCCCGCGCACGCGCCGGGGACGGTGACGGTGTGGGGGTGGTAGGGGTCTTTAATTGTCAATTGAGAATTGTCAATTAACAATTGATCATTGAGAAGTTCGAGGGTAAGGGCTTGGGGGGCGCGACCGGAGGCGTTGAGGGCGGTGACTTCGCCGGTTTGGGCGTCATAGTAGAGGGCGAAGGCGTCTCCGCCGAGGCCGGTGGAGGTGGGTTCGGTGACGTTGAGGGCGGCGGCGGTGGCGATGGCGGCATCGGCGGCGTTACCGCCTTTGGAGAGGATATCCAGCCCGGCGGCGACGGCGAGCGGTTGAGAGGTGGCAACGAGGCCACGGGTGGAGAGGATGGGGGAGCGGCGGGAGTCAAATTTCATCCTTGGAGTTTAAGATAAGCAAGTTAAAAGGTCAAGATAAAAAAAGCGAAGGCTTGTGCTACCTTCGCTTTTTTGCAATTCATAGTAATGATCTTGCCAATTGAGGAGAGTTGAGTAAATTGTATTTTGGCATTTCGTCCCATAGTTTTCCATCTAAGACTCTTCCTGTTTTATTCTTCTGCACACCTCCCCATTGTTTGAAGAAGAAAGGAATATGTGCAGATTTACACTGATCACGCACATTTAGTACCCATTCTTTTTTCATTGGCCTTGCCCCTGGCCCAGACTCACCTCCAACAATTACCCAATCAATTCCTGATAAATTTAAGATCCCTAAATCTCCAAGTAAAGGCTCTAAAGAAAGAAATTTTATTTGAGCCGGTGTTTCTTGTAAAAGGTTAATTCTATATTTATAGTCCTTGCTTTCAACACTCACACCCATCCAAACGTTATTGGGCCAATTTAACTTTGGGGCAATTTCAGCTAAATGCTCTGCGCGTTTTGTAAGAACTTGAAACTGATGCCAGTATGCTTTTCCCATAACTAAAAAAACCTTCTCTAAAAACTCAAACGGAATATCTTCGTGAAACATATCGCTCATTGAGTTAACAAAAATAATTTGTGGTTTTTTCCAAGTTAATGGAGCAGGTAATACATCCTCATGTAACCTTAAAGAAAATCCATTTTCATATTTTGGAATCCCCATGCTTAATAGCCTTTCCGACATTCGTTCAGCATAACAATGTTTACACCCTGGACTGATTTTATTGCATCCTGTAGTTGGATTCCAAGTGGATTGTGTCCATTCAATACTTGAGGTAGCCATAATGTTGCTCCTTTTGTTAATAAGTAATCAGAACTCGCGTTCTATTTTACAGAAGAACCCTAACAAAATCAATAATCACTTCATCAGGGAAGGTACCTTTACGTCGCTTGGTCCCGTCATCTTTCTTTGGGGCAACAATAATCTTTTTTGCCTCTTCAAGTTGAGTGAGAGCACTTTTCATATGAGATGATAAAAACCCAGTGTTGTCCTCTACGTACTCACGGATTTCATGAACATTTAGCCTACGATCTAAGAATTTTCTATAAAGTTCTTGGGCCAACTTATGCGTTTCATTAATTTCAAACAATACCCTTTGGTGGGGGTTTGTGGCATCTGAAAACTTAAAGCCGCTAGCCTCATCTACTTTCCAGAAAGCTTCTTTCATTTTTATATGTCCTAAACGATTATTTGTAGCGAAAAAGAGATCATAAATAATTTTGTCGTTCTTGTCTCTCATCGAAAAAAAGCGAACAAATTTCGCACATTTTTTCAATTGCTCTTGGTATAGTAGCCTAAGATCGTTTTCACGATTTGATGACTCTTGAACGATTCGTAAAACATCTGTTGTTCCAAATAGAGAAACAAAATGGGATTTAATATTGTCGTCCGGGTGAGCTAAAAATTGAATGATGCGATTTAGGTTTAAGTTAATAAACGTTTCTGTGCGTTCAACAGATAATAGTCTTTCTACCAAACTAAAAGGCAAACCTTTGAAACCAAAAGGATCAATAAAAGCGAACGTGGGAGCAATTTTTAATCCTTGTTTGTCTAAGTCGTTCAGTAATTCACCAAATGCTCCTTCAAATTCACTTATCAGCAAACGAACGGTAAAGTTCCTTGGTAACGGAAATTTGCTTAAAATTTTCTCCAGATGCTCAATTCTATCTGGGCGTTCATCCATAAACAGAAATGTTACCTGGTTGTCAGAAAGACCTTCTTGGTTTTTAAGCGCCTCTCTTAATGCAACTATTGGAGAGCCATCTTCGCCTTTGGAGTATTGTCCTGGGCCGCAAAATCCATCAATGTAGACAACATTATGCCATTTTCCTAAGATGGCAAACCAAGCGCCTAAATAACGGCTAAGAATTTCGTGTTTTGCCTGAGTGTGCGGATCGAGATTCCAAAGAGTATCTTTTGGGGTTGACATAGTATTCCCTTTATATCCTTGCTATGATGAAGTTGAATTAACTGATTATCACCTACCTTGATTTGCCAAGCGCTATAACAACATTGCAGAATGTTTCTTGTAGCCTTTAATTTATGGGTTCATATAAGGGGAATCAGCAAGCCTCCCCTCCCTGATCTCCCACACCTTCGTCCCCGCCACAAATTCCGGCGCAAACAGGTTCAAATCCGTCGTCGTCATCAACGCTTGCTCGCAGGCGGACACGCGGGTCAGAAGATCGGTGCGGCGTTGGTGGTCGAGTTCGGCCAACACCTCATCGAGCAGGAGCACAGGCCAATGGCCGGTCTTTTGTTTCATCCAATGGACTTCGGCGAGTTTGAGCGTGAGCAGGGCGGTGCGAATCTGGCCGCGGGAACCGTACGTGCCCAGGTCCACGCTGTTGCTCAGGAAACGGAGTTCGTCCCGGTGCGGGCCGGTGGTCGTCACCCCGCGGGCGATCTCCTCCCGGCGAAGTTTTTGCAGAGCGGCGGTAAACCCCTTCTGAATTTGTTCGAGCGAGTACGCGGTTCGGTCGCGGGGGTCGTCCAGTTTGAGCTTGTATTGTCCCCCCGGATCGGGGAGCGGATCATAGGCGGGTTGGTAATTCAGCCGGAGAATTTCGCGCCCCTGTGTGAGGTCGCGGTGAATCTGCGCGGCGAGGAACTCGATCTCTTGTACGGCGTGAATCCGGGCGTGGATCAGCTTCGCCCCCAGGCTCGTGATCTGTTCATCCCAATACGTCAGTTGGTCAGGGTCGCCGCTGTGCTCGCCCAATTGTTTGAGCAGGGCGTTGCGTTGATCCAACACACGGGTGTAATTGGCAAGGGTCTCGGTGTATCCGGGGGTGACCTGGGCGAGCGCCAGATCGAGATAACGTCGCCTGTGCGTGGGCGATCCGTCGATGATGCTCATCATTTGGGGGAGAAACAGGACGGCGTTAAACTGCCCGACCGCCTCCCCCACCTTTTTCTTAAGCCCGTCCACCAGCACTTCCTTGCGAACCCGTGACCCGTTCCCCGCCCCCGTCTCTTGAATGATCCGCACTTCGAGATGGTGCAAACGCCCGTCCCCCCCCTCCCGGCGGAAATCCGCTTTAATGCGCCCCACCGCCAGAGGTTCCCGCGCCGCGAAGAAGTTGATCAGCTCCCGATCGCTTTCGGAATTGAACGAGGTCAGCGTCGCCAGCATGTACACCGCTTCGAGGACACTGGTTTTCCCCTGCGCGTTATCCCCCACGAGGACAATGGTGCCCCGCGGTACATCCACATCCAGCCGGGTGAGACTGCGGAAATTGGTGAGGGAGAGGTGGTGGAGGTGCATGGGAACGTAGAGCGTAGAACGTAGAATGTAGAACGGGGAACGAGGGGCATAAAAAAGGGACGGTCACTGGGGTGAACCGTCACCTTTTGGCAAATCGGCAAGTCAGCAAATCGGCAACCTAACCGACATCATCCTATGTTCCACAGATTTCACGGACGGGGACGCTGAAGCCATCTAGCACTTCGGAATAGGCTTCGTCGTCGGCGGTGAAACTGCCGAGCAGGGCGTAGGCTTCGCCGCGCAGGACATAGATTTCGACGGTGCAGGCCTCGGGGTCCACCATCCAATATTCTTTGACCCCAGCCTGGGCGTACAGTTCAAATTTTTTCCGGCGGTCGTAGCCTTTACTGCCGGGGGAGAAGATTTCGGCGGTTAAATCGGGAATGCCTTCGATGAATTGGTCTTTGATGATGCTGAGGTTCTCTTGGCGAATGAAAAGTAGGTCGGGTTGCACAGGGTCGGCCAGTTCGGGCAGGCGAACATCAATCGGGGCAATATAGATTTTTCCCAATTTGTTTTTTTTCACCCATCCGACCAACGCATGGCTAAGGTTCAAAATAGCATCCTGATGTTTGGGCCTCGGGGCGGGACTCATAAATAATTCTCCTCCTATGATCTCGTAGCGCATTCCATTGTCCGGCAGGCGCGTGTACGCTTCGTAATTCCACTCACCCTGTTGGGGGGGGAATTGGCGTTGTACGGGCGCTTTTTTTCTTTTCGAGGGGGGGTCCATCACAGTCATTTCACACTCCGATGATTCAGCGAGTCAGCGGGTCAGCGAGTCGGCGAATTGTTGAATCTTTGAATCGCTGAATCGTTTGAATCGCCTGAATCTCAATCCGCCGCCGTCACATCCTCCTCCTCGGTCTGTTGCCAGATGCGGGTCGCCTTGTCCACAAACATCACTCCGTTCAAATGATCGATCTCATGTTGGAAAATCCGTGCGAGCCAGCCTTGGGCCTTGATTTTCACCGGTTGCCCCCGCCGATTCAACCCCTTGATGAAGGCGATCTCCGCGCGTTCGACTTCCCCGACAATGCCGGGGATAGACAAACACCCTTCGACACCCGTCACCGTCTCTTTTGACAGTTTGACAATCTCCGGGTTTGCCAGCACGTAGGTTTTTTGGGGCACGGTTTCGTCGTCTTCGTCGCCAAATTCGACCACGATGAGTTGTTGAGAGAGGTTCACTTGCGGGGCGGCCAACCCAACGCCGGGTGCTTGCCGCATCGTCTCGATCATATCGTCGATCAGGGTTTGCAGTTCCGGGCCAAAATCCGTCACCTTGCGCGCTTTGCGGCGCAGGACGGGATTGGGTAATGTCACAATATCACGTAAAGCCATGTTTGTCCTTGAAGGAGGATGGAGGATTTGCCACCTGGGGGGCGGGAACGGAGTCTACCTGTTTTTAGGGAGATATTCCAGGTTTTTGATCGGGGTTTTCGCGCTGTTTTTTATCGATGTACTCAGGCAGGTATTCGGCGTACACATCCACGAGTTTTTCAATATGATCGCGTTGGGATTTTTCTTCCGCCGCTTTTTTGTTGTTTTTGTACCGGAAACTCGCTTCGGAAATTTCACTCTGCACAGCCGCAGGGTTATAGACATCGTCAAAGGTCAGGCTTTCATTCCCGGCGTTGATGTTCACCGTGCCGAAGTTGAGGAACAACGACAAAATGCCTTTGCGATCATGGGAGATGGACAAGATATGATCCAACGGGGCAACACGTTTACGGGCGGCGAGCAGGGGCTTTTTGTCGTAGTCAATGATCTCGCGCGAGGTGATCTGGTATTGATCATCCCGCCAGTCGAAATATTGATAGACGTAATACGGCGACCCCAACACGATAATCGCCACCAGCGAGATCAACAGCTCCGGGGTGGTCAAGAAGCTGAATACGCCAAATAAATGGACGACGATCAGAATCAGGTTCGCCAGGATCGCCAGCCCCACAGGCCAGATTTTTACGAGCAGAATGAACCAGTGCTTCCGATAGGTGATGACATCCCCTTCCACGACCCGCACTTCCAGGAAATTTTCCAGTAGACTTTTGGCCCGTTCGGGTTTGGCGGCCGCGGCGGGCGGAGGGGGGGCGCTAGGTTTGGGCGGGGCGTCCAACCCCAATCGTTGCCGGACTTCTTTTTTGATCCGGTCGCTATCCATCTGGCGGACGGTGGTTTTGGTGCGGTCCCAATATTCGTTGAGGGCGGTTTCGATACTGCCCGGATCGCGCACCTGTTTCATGATGATCTTGCCCCCATACGTATCCACTTGCACATCGCCATAGCCCAAAAACCGTTGGATCGCGTTGCCCGAACTCAACCGCACCGTTTGGATCGTTTCGAGAGGCGCCTCTTGAATACTATCGTGCAGAAGGATGATTTTTTCGACGTACACCACTCGTTTATCCGTGACCACGTAATAGTCGTTTTCCCAATCGATATAGCTCCAAAGCCCCCACACGAAACTCACAGCCGCCCCTGCCCCCCCGATATAGCGCAAAAGCGACCACTCAGGCCGGATGGACAGAGAAAAAAGCCAAAGACTGATCAGCCCGACCAAGATCGGGGCGGCGATGTGCAACAATAAAATGACGGTATCGCGTCGCGCCAGGACATGGATGGTTTCATCCTCGCGCAACCACTTGAAGCGTTTTCGCCGCGCCAGATCATACCCACTCACGATGCGTTGTAAATCTCGCCGCACCGTCGGAAACGTCTGCAACATCCACTGAAAATCCTTCAAACTCATTTCCAGGAGCGTCGTGGGCAATTTTGCCCGTGCCTCCCCCGTCCGAAGCGCACGATTGATCAACGCCGCCTCCCCGAAAAAATCCCCCTGCCGCATATTCGCCACCACATCAATCTCGTCTTTGTTCACCAACCGCGTAATTTGCACATGCCCCTCGAGAATAATGAAAAAATTTTCCGCAAATTCGCGCTCAGCAAAAATTCTTTCGTCTGACCGGGCCGGGCGCGTGATCAAACGCGCAATGATTTTCTCCATGGCCGCACTATCCAACCCCTTAAAGAGATGGACCCGTTTCAGGAGGGCAAGTATTTTCTGTTTTTCGGCGTCTGTACGCTCAATTTCATCTGGCATGTTCAGATTTTAACACGAGGTGATAAAATCCACCTCAAAAATATCCCCTCAAATTTGGAGGAAACTATGCCCATTCATTTTGGAACCGACGGTTGGCGCGCCGTCATCTCCGACACCTTCACCTTTCACAACCTGCGAATGGTCTCCCAAGCCATTGCTGACGCCGTCGCCGCGGGGAATTGGAACGAAGGCAATCATGCCAAATACCAACCCACCTCCCGGACGATGGTGGTAGGGTTCGACACCCGCTTCCTGTCCGACCGGTACGCCATTGATGTGGCGCGGGTGCTGGCCGCCAACGGGTTCACCGTGTACCTCTCTCAAGCGCAGGTCCCCACCCCAGCTATTTCCTACGCCGTGCGGCATCTGGGTGCGATGGCGGGGGTGATGATCACGGCCTCGCACAACGCCCCCCGGTACAACGGCGTCAAACTCAAAGCCAGTTACGGCGGCTCTGCCCTGCCCGAACAAGCGCGCCGCGTCGAGATTTATCTCAACGACAACGAAGAACGCTCCCGTGGCCCGAACCTGATCGACTACGACGTGGCGAAAGACATGGGGCTGATCAAACGCTTCAACCCGATCCCCGCCTACTACGATCATCTCCGCACCCTGATCGACTTCGACGCCATCTCCGAACGGCGGATGCATGTCGTGGTCGATTCGATGTACGGTTCCGGCAAGGGCGTGATCAAAGGCATTTTGCAGGGTACCCCATGCGAGGTCCACGAGATTCGCGGGGAACTGAACCCCGGCTTTGGGGGCGTTCACCCCGAACCGATTGCCAAACACCTCGGTGCGCTGGCGGGGGCGATCTCGACCGGGGTCGGCACCTTCGGCGTGGCAACGGACGGCGACGCGGACCGGACGGGGGCGATGGACGAACGCGGCAATTTTGTCGATCCACACAAGATCATGGCCCTCGCGTTGCGCCACCTCGTCGAAAAACGGGGGATGACAGGGGCCGTGGTCCGCACAGTGTCCACCACCCGGATGTTGGACCGTTTAGCCGAACGCTACGGTTTGCCCATTTACGAAACCCCCGTCGGCTTCAATCACATCGCCGATTACATGATGAAAGAAGATGTCCTGATCGGTGGCGAGGAGTCCGGGGGAATTTCGTTCAAAGGCCATATCCCCGAAGGCGACGGCGTTTTGCTCGGCCTGCTGATCATCGAAATTGTCGCCAAATCCGGCGGCACCCTGCGCGAGTTGGTGGATGACCTGCTCAAAGATGTCGGTCCGGCCTTTTACGAGCGCAAAGACCTCCGGCTCAGTCGCCCTGTCAACAAAAATGCGATGACCCAACAACTGGTGGACCATGCTCCCGCTTCGATTGGCGGGGAATCGGTGAAGCATGTGAATACCAATGATGGCACCAAGTACATCATGGCGGACGATTCCTGGTTGCTGATTCGCCCGTCGGGCACGGAGCCGGTGCTCCGTGTGTACGCCGAAGGCCGCACGGAAGCGATGCGCGATGCGTTGATGGCGTATGGGGCGCAGGTCGCGAATAGCGTGGCTTAAGAGAATTTACCTCGAAAAAAAAGGCGATGGCCGGTGTACACCAGCCATCGCCTTTTTTTTCGAGTCTTATATTTTGGGCGGCCCTTTTTTCAACCGATCCAGAACTTGCTGGATGCCTTTGTCCCACATCGATTCGATCCACCACGTTGCCCCTGCTTCGATGAACGGTTGGACGATGTCCGCATGTTTCGCGGGTTCCTTCGCGGGAGTCTGTCCGTCGACGATGATGTCGAGAGGTGCGGTGCCCTGTTGGTGTGCGTCCAACCAGGCGCGCATCTCGCGCACTTGCGGGGGGAAGATCGGTTTCGGGCCGGGTGGGCCTTCCAGAATGTTGGGGATCAGGCCGTCGTAGGGGAGGACGCGGCGCATGGATTTTTCGCTGAACCATCCGCCGACGACCCACGTCGGGATGTGGGGCACGCCGTCGCGGGTTTGCACGGGGGCGGGTGCGGGGTTGAATTCCGTTTCTTTGAGGGTGTAATGTTTCCCCTGGAAGTTGAACGGTTGCCCCGCCCACAGACCGTTGACGATCTCCAGTCCTTCGTCCAGCCGTTCGGCGCGGGTGCGGCGGTCGGTGGGGAGGCCGAAGTTGGCGAACCCGGTTTCCGGCGCGCCGAGGCCCACCGCGAGGATCACGCGCCCGTTCGAGAGCACGTCCAGTGTGGCGGTTTCGGCGGCGAGTTTCCACGGGGAGAGGACGGGGAGCGGGGTGAGCATCGTGCCCAGACGCAGGCGTTCCGTCCGGGCGGCGATGTGGGCGAGCGTCACCCACGGGTCGGTGCTCCAGACGGATTCGTAGACAAAAAACGCGGCCCATCCGGTCTTTTCGGCGAGGAGGGCAAATTCGACCGCTTGGAGGGGGTCAGAGGCGGGGTAAACGAAACCAAATTTCATGGGGGAATCTCCTTTGTTAGGAATGATCGTGTGCCCCGGTTTGTGACAGGTGAACGCATCAATACAAAAAAATGAAAGCGTGGAAATATGTGCTGGTCAACTGCATCTTGAACAAGCATGTCATTCCGAGGCTTTGCGAGGAATCCCTGGGACGCTTGAGAAAAATACCTGCGTGATAGGGATTCCTCGCAAAGCCTCCTCGGAATGACAGTTCAAAGTGTTCAAGGTGGTTATAACCAGTACAGAAAGCGTGGAAAAATCATGGTTCTGTTTGGTTTATTTTTGTGCTATGATCAAAATGAACGTGTAAAAAGGAGACTGTGATGCTTACAAAAGTTCCACCGACCAAGAAACGTCCAACTTATGAAATCGTTGAACTTTTCCCTGCACAAGGAGATTGGGCAGAAGAAGAATACTTGAAAGTGGCCGGTGAAACGAATCATCTGGTTGAATTTTCTGATGGGAAATTGGAGGTTTTAGATATGCCCAGTATCTGGCATCAAGAAATTCTTGGCAGATTATTTCTAGCGTTATCGCTCTATCTCCGTCTCAATCCTCTGGGAAAAGTTTATTTTTCCGCTTTGCCTGTTCGTTTGTGGGCAGGCAAATTTCGAGAGCCGGATTTGATTTTCATTTCTCAGGCTGGGCTGGAAAAAATGCCGGATGATTATTTAGGCTTACCGGACCTGGTGGCAGAAATTGTCTCAGAAAGTAACGAAGAACATGATCGCGTTACAAAAATGAGCGAATATGCCCGTGCCGGGATTCCCGAATATTGGATTGTTGACCCACAAGCCCATACCGTCGAAGTCTATTGGCTCAAAGGCAACCGCTACACCCTTAACAGCCAGTTGAAAGAAGGCGATACCCTCATTTCCTTCCAACTCCCTGGTTTTGAACTCTCCCTTGCCGAACTCTTTGCCCCTCAATAGGTTTTCTGAGACCTTATCCCCAATGTAATTGCTCACAGGTCATACAAAGAATCACCCAAAAAAAGGATGCGTGGGGGGATGTACATCCCCCCACGCATCCTTTTTTTGGGGAAATCCTGTGTGAGTAGTTGCTACCCAATCTATATTTCATCGGAGGTACTCTTATGACATTCAAATACACCTGGTACGGACACGGCACCCACGGCCTGGAAACGGGCGGCTACAAGATTTTGGTGGACCCGTTTTTGACGGGCAACCCGACCGCCAGCACAACTGCCGACGCGGTCGAGTGTGACTTCATCCTCGTCAGCCACGGGCACGGCGATCACATTGCCGACGCCGAAACGGTCGCCAAACGCACGGGCGCGCTCGCCATCGCCAACTTCGAGATCGCCAACTGGCTCGGCGCGAAAGGCGTCAAAACGCATGGGCAACACATCGGCGGCGGGTTTCACCACCCGTTCGGCTATGTGAAACTGACGCAAGCCCTCCACGGTTCGAGTATGCCCGACGGCTCGTATGGCGGGATGCCCGCGGGCTTTTTGCTCACCACCAAAGACGGGCTGAAAATTTATCTCTCCTGCGATACGGGCCTGTTTGCCAGCATGTCGTTGATCGGCGATGAAGGAATTGATCTCGCTGTGCTCCCCATTGGCGACAACTTCACGATGGGGCCGGACGATGCCCTACGCGCCGTCAAATTGCTCCGCCCCAAACACGTCATCCCCACTCACTACGATACCTGGGGCCTGATCGCGCAAGACGGCCCGGCGTGGGGCGCGCGGGTGAACGAGCAGACGACGACGAAGGCGCATGTGTTGAAACCTGGGGAGAGTTTTGAGCTTTGATGGTTTCTGTAAAAAAAGAGCGTGAGGAATTCCTCACGCTCTTTTTTTATTCGGATTTTCTGTATCCGAATACACCCAATTGAATTCCGCCCAGCCCACGCGGGGGTAAACGATCTTTGGGTTTTCCACGTCCATTTTCACCGGAACCTGTTTCCCTTCCTGCACTTTCGGGATGGACCCCGTCTCCACATCCCACGTCACCGTCGTTTGATAGGGGGGGCGATCCGGCGGGGTGACTTCCAGCCGCAAACGGACATTAACTGTGCCCTGATTCTTCTGATCAAGCGAGCGCCCGACCTGCACGACCCGTGCTTCCGCGGGAACGGCCTGCGCGAGCCGCGCCTGTAAGTTGGCTTTGTCCTGTTTCACCTTGCGAACCAACAACACAATGCCCAAAACGATCAGGGCAATGGCGATGACGCCAACCACCGTGGAAACGGATGACGAAGACGATTGAAAATGGAGCGTGGAGAGGGGAAGTGTGTTCATCGAGTTAATACCGAAACCAGGCTGTGCCTTCATCAAAGTGGATTAAAAAGTCGAGAATCTGCGCGCCTGTGGTGGGGTCAGCCAATTCCAGCCTCAGCGCCGCGATGTCTTCATCTATCTTTTCGAGGGCTTCCCAGTCTTCGTTTTCAGAAAGGCGTAGTTCCGTTTCAAACAAGGGACGGAGTGAGTCGAATGCAGGCGTTGGGGCAAACGTGCAATAGACCCACGGAAAGTCCAGCGTCGTCACATGCAAATGACCGAGTACCACCTCTGCCTGTTTGAGGACGAGATTCTTGAGTTGATTGGGGGCAATAAGCATGAGCAAATTATACAAGCATTTCCCAGAATTTCACTCTCTCAATCTTGACAAAAAATACTAACTCGTATATTATTTTCTGCCGACAATAAATACTAACTCGTTTACTAATTACAAATTACTTATCACTCATTACTTATCACTTATGTCCGTCCGCCACGCCATCCTCGGTCTCCTCGCCCAAAAACCCCGGCACGGGTACGAACTCCACGCGGTTTTCTCTGCGGTGGTGGGGGGTGAAAGCTGGGAGGTCAAACCCGCCCAGATTTACACCACCCTCAACCGTTTGCAAGAAGCCGGACTCGTCGAAACCACCTCCGACCTCGGCGAGGGCGACGAACCCGAACGCCGCGTGTACGCCGTTACCCCGGATGGGCATGTGGCCTTGCAGGAATGGTTCGCCGCCGGAAGCGCGCCCGAACACCAACGCGATGAGTTTTTCATCAAAGTGATGGTCGCCATCGTCTCCGGGGAGGCCGATCCCTGGCGGTTGATCCAGACTCAGCGGGCGCACATCTTCCGCGAACTGCACACAACCACCCATCAGCGCGATAACAACGACCCGCACACAGAAATGGCGCAAATTCTGCTGATGGACAAAGTGATCATGCACCTTGAAGCGGACCTGCGCTGGCTGGACATTGTCGAAGGGCGGATCGAGTTCGTCAAACTGCAACCCCTGCCCGAACCGGAGATTCGTCGCCGAGGCCGCCCGCGCAAGGGTGTGACCGAGGCGAAAGACCCACCGGAAAATGGCAACGTCCAGTCGTCATCGTTCAACGCAGAGAAGTCATAAAAAATAAAGGTTCTTCCGAAATTTCGACGATTTTCCGCCCAAAAAGGAAGACCATCACAGGAGTATCGCAATGAGCATTATCGAAGTTAATCAACTAACCAAATATTATGGAAAATCCAGGGGGATTGTGGACGTTTCGTTTCGTGTGGAGGAAGGCGAAATTTTTGGCTTCATTGGCCCCAACGGCGCAGGGAAGTCCACCACGATCCGTTTGTTCCTCTCGCTGATCTACCCCACGAGCGGGGAGGCGAAAATCTTCGGGAAAGACTGTATCGCGTTTGGCCCGGAGCTTCGGCAGGAAATCGGCTATTTGCCCTCGGAAGTTTTTTATTATGAGGGCATGAAAGTGCTTGATCTGCTCAAATATTCCGCCAGCTTTTATCACAAAGATTGCACCAAACGCTTGTTTGAGTTGGCAGAGATCATGGAGCTAGACCTGAAACGCAAGATTGACGATCTGTCCTACGGGAACAAAAAGAAAGTCGGGATTGTGCAAGGGCTTTTGCATCAGCCGAAACTGATCGTGCTGGATGAACCCACCAGCGGGCTGGACCCTCTCATGCAACAGAAGTTTTTTAATCTCATTCGGGAAGAAAACAAAAGAGGCGCGACGGTCTTCTTTTCGTCCCATATCCTGGGTGAAGTCCAAAAAATGTGCAACCGGGTTGCGATCATCAAGGAAGGGAGTGTGATCAATATCCAGGAGATCAAAACCCTGCAAAAAGACAATTATAAAAAGATCAGAGTCGTCGCCGAGGCGCTGGATGAGAAACGCTTTGCGGTGGCGGGGGTCACCAATCTCACAAGAGAGAATGGCGCGCTCAGTTTCTTCTATAAGGGCGACATCAATTTCCTGACGAGATTGATCAGCGAACAGCCGGTCCTTGATCTCACGATTGAAGAGCCGACGCTGGAAGAAATTTTCATGCACTACTACGAATAAGGTGATGAAAATGAACATCTACAAGCATGAATTCAACATGAGTTTTAAGTCGGTCATCACCTGGTCTGTCTCCATCAGTCTCCTTCTGCTGACGTTTATGTCCCTCTATTCTTCGTTTGCGAAGGATGCGGAGATCTTGAATAAAACCATGGCGCAGATGCCGCCGGAGCTATTGATGGCCTTTGGCATGACCGGCCTGGACCTCTCCACCGTTCTGGGATATTACAGCCTGGTCTTTCTCTTTTGCCAAATCTGTTTGGCGATCCAGGCCGCGAATTACGGTTTCGGGTTGGTTTCTGTCGAAGAGCGGGATATGACCGCAGATTTTCTTCTGGCCAAACCCGTGGGCCGTGCCAATATCCTCACCAACAAATTGCTCGCCGCCCTCACCAGTTTGACGATCACCAATCTCGTCGTGTGGGTCAGCACTTTTGTGTGTATCAACCTGTTTCGGGATGGCAGAACCTATGACATGAACACGTTGCTCTTATTGTTGTTCAGCATCGTGCCGTTTCAACTGTTCTTCCTCAGCGTAGGTGTCTTGATTTCTCTGCTGATGAAACGGGTACGCAGTGTCACCTCCGCGTCCATGGCGCTGGCATTTGGCATGTATGTGCTCAGTGCCTTTGGCGGGATGTTGGGCGCAGATACCTTCGACCTGATCACGCCTTTCAAACACTTTGAGGCAAGCGCCATCATCAGCAACGCCGCTTACGATGTCCCGCTCGTGATGATCAGCGTGGCAGTCATTCTCATATCTCTTGTGGGCAGTTATGTGCTGTACGCAAAAAGAAATATCCAAACCGCCATCTAGGAGCAAAAATGAACATCTTTTTACGAGAACTCCGCGCAAATTTCAAATCCTTCTTGATTTGGTCTGTCATTGTCTTGCTGTTCGTGGTGGTTGGGTTTTCTAAGTTTTCTGCCTACGAAGGAAACCCCGAACTGCTGGCGATTCTCGATAGTATGCCCCCCGTCATGCTAGAGGCGTTCAACATGAATGCCTTCAACCTGACCACCGTCACCGGCTTTTTTGGGGTGATGTACGCTTACTTCGCCCTCCTGCTGTCCATCTCCGCGGCCATGTGGGGCACCGACATCATCACCAAAGAAGAACGGGACAAAACCGTAGAATTTGCCCTGACCCTCCCCGTCACACGCGCAAGATTGATCACCAGCAAAATGATGGCCGCCCTCGTCAACTCCCTGGGCCTGTTGTTGGTCACATGGGTCGCGATTCTGCTCAATGCCACCGCCTACGAAACCGACAGCGCATTTTTCAAGTTCGTCACGCTTTCGATGTTGACGCTGTTTATCTTGCAGATGCTCTTCCTGGCAATCGGCATTTTCCTCGGCTGTGCCCTGACCCATTACAAACGCGCCAGTTCACTGGCGGTCTCCATTTTGTTGGGCACCTACTTCCTGTCCATCCTCTCCAGCATGAATGAAAAGCTGAATTTCCTGAAATACTTTTCGCCATTCAAATATTTCAACCCAAGCGAAATCCTGCTCGATTCAAAAATTGACCCGCTCTTTGTCGGCCTCTCCGCCGGGATCATTGCCGTCAGCCTCGTTGGTGCATACTTCACTTACGCAAAACGAGATTTGTACATTTGAGATTCCTGGATACCCCCAACATGATCGCATCCACCCTCCCCCGCCCCGGCTGTACGATCCACTATTGGCTCCACGGCCCCGAAAATGTCCCCCTCGTTGTGTTGACCCACGGCGCAACGATTGACCACCACGAATGGGACGCCACCGTCCCGATCTTGACCCGCGCCGGCTTCCGCGTCCTGACGTGGGATCTCCGCGGGCACGGTCTCTCCCGCCCCGCGCCCTTCGACCTGACCGCCGCCATCGCCGATCTCCTCGCCCTACTCGACACGTTGAACGTCTCGCAAGCGATCTTCGTCGGCCACTCGATGGGCGGCAACCTGCATCAAGAACTCGTTTTCCGCCACCCGGTGCGCGTCCGCGCCCTGGTCATGGTGGACTGCACCTGGAATTTTCAAAAACTGACCTCCCTGGAATCGTCCATGCTCAAGCTGGCGGTACCCATCTTCAAAATCTACCCGTACAAAGCGCTGGTAGATCAGTCCCTCGCCGCCACCACCCGGAGCAAGGAATCCCAAGCATTGCTCCGGGCCTCGATGGGCAAGATGACCAAAGACGAATTCATCCAAATTATGATGGCAACCTCCACCTGCCTGCACTACGAGCCGGATTACCACATCCCCTGCCCTCTGCTCCTCATCGTCGGTGACAAAGACGCCACCGGCAACATCCGCAAAGCCATGCCCGCCTGGGCCACACACGACCGCGCCGAACTCGTCATCATCCCCAACGCCCTCCACGCCCCGAATCTGGATGATCCGGCCCGGTTCCACGAAATTTTACTGAAATTTTTACAACCTTTTACTACACGGGAATCGCTATGACCTACACCCTCACCCACAAAACCATCCTCATCACCGGCGCAAACTCCGGGATTGGCAAAGCCGCCGCGCTTCAGCTCGCCCAATTGGGGGCGCACGTGATCATGGCCTGCCGCAATCTTGACCGGGGTCAGAAAGCGCTCGCCGAGGTTCGCCAAGCCAGTGGCTCGGACACCGTCGAACTCATGCAGGTGGATATGGCCTCGCAGAAATCCATTCGCGCGTTTGCCGCCCAGTTCAACGCCACCCATGCGCGCCTCGATGTTCTCATCCACAACGCCGCCAACTTCGATCACACCCTGAAAAAAGCCACCCTGACCGAAGATGGCGTGGAAACGGTCTTCGCCACCAACCACCTCGGCCCCTTTCTGTTGACCGATCTGCTTCTCGAACGGATCAAAGCCAGCAAAGGCCGGATCATCACCGTCGCCTCCAAAGGGCTAATGACCTATCCGTTCCTGAACATCGAATTCGACAACCTGAACGGTGAGCGCAAATTCAACCTGCAACACGCGTACTACCACGCCAAACAAGCCCAGGTCATGTTCACCTTCGATCTCGCGGAACGGCTGAAAGGGACTGGCGTGACCGTCAACTGCGTCCGCGTCGGCAACGTCGCCATCCCGGACGAACGCCTCACCCACCTGCCTGGCTGGATGCTGAAAATGTACGAGATGAAACGCAAATATGCCATGACCCCCGAAAAAATGGCCGAAACCTACGTCTGGCTCGCCGCCGATCCCGCCGCAACCACCACGGGCGGCTACTTTGACGCCCCCAACGTCCCCGTCAAAGCCAACAAAAACGCCTACAACCGCGAGACGCAGAAACGGTTGTGGGAAGTCAGCGAGAAAATGACGAAGTAAATCGGGAGATAGGTAGAGAAGGTAAATAATGTAAATAATGTAGATAAGGTAGATAAGGTAGATAAGGTAGATAAAGTATGTACCCTATGTACCCTATATACCTTATCTACCCTATATACCCTATATACCCTATCCCCCCCTTCCCCCTCAAAAAAAGGAATCCCCCCATGACCCTCCTCCAAACCCAATCCCTCACAAAAATTTACGGCACCGGCCCCACCGCCGTGACCGCGCTCGACCACATCAACCTGACCATCAAACCCGGCGAATTTGTCGCCATCATGGGGCCGAGCGGCTGTGGCAAATCCACCCTGCTCCACCTCCTGGGTGGGCTGGACAAACCCACCAGCGGCAAAGTCCTCCTCGAAGGCACCCCCATTGACGAAATGTCCGACGACAAATTGACCGAACTGCGTCGCCGCAAAATGGGCTTCATCTTCCAATTCTTCAACCTGATCCCGGTGCTGACCGCGACCGAAAACGCCGCCCTGCCCATCACCCTCGACGGCGTCAAACCCGCCATTGCCAAAGCCAAAGCCGTCGAATGGCTCACCCGTTTCGGCCTCGGTGACCGGCTGAACAACCGTCCCGATCAACTCTCCGGCGGCCAACAGCAACGCGTCGCCGTCGCCCGCGCCCTCGTCGCCGAACCCACCCTGGTTCTCGCCGACGAACCCACCGGCAACCTCGACACCCGCGCGGGCGACGAAATCGCCAGCCTGCTCCGCAAAGTGTCCCAGGAATTCAACCGCACCGTCGTCATGGTCACCCACGACGCCCGCATCGCCGCTTACGCCGACCGGATCATCTTCCTCAAAGACGGCAAAATGATTGACGAAACGCGCTTCGAGACCAAAAATGGCAATCATGCAGAAATGGTTGAAAACAAAATGAAGCAGATCGCTGATTAAACATCATTACACAGAGTACACAGGGCACGGAGATGCACAGAGAAATCTTGAAAAAACTCTGTGGTTCTCTGTGAAATCTCCGTGAATCTCTGTGTCCCTTCCGCCCTTTGCTTGATATGCCTCTGGAGCTATCCATGAACCTACAAATAACCCTCGCCCTCCGCTACCTTGGCGGGCGTAAACTACGAACCTTTCTTACCACCCTCGCCATTGTCTTTGGTGTCATTATCATCTTTGGCATGAACATCATCATGCCCGCGTTTGTTCAATCTTTCACCGCCAATGCGATGGCCGCCACCGGACAGGTGGACGCCACCATCACGAATAAAACCGGCGAAGCTTTCCCGGAAAATGTCCTCGCTGAACTCGCGACCGTGGACGGGATCGTTGCCGTGAGTGGCACGCTCGAACGCCCGATCAACCTCCCCGTGGATTACTTCGACGAAGACCCCGCCATCCCCGACCGGGTCACCGCGGTCACGCTCGTCGGCGCCACCCCGGACGCCTACCGTACGATGACGGTCGTGCAAATCCTGGAAGGGCGCTACCTCGAAGCGGCGGATGAATCCCTCGCGGTCATCACCGAATCCCTCGCAGAAGTCGCGGGCCTCGCGCTGGGCGACACGCTCACCCTGCCTTCCCCGACCGGGACGGTGGCGCTGGAAATCGTCGGCATCATCCCCCAGCGTTTGCTCCCCGGCAATGAAGAAGTCCTCGTCAGCCTGTCGTCAGCCCAACGCATCCTCGACGCGCCCGGCAAAATCAACGTGATTGACGCCAACTTCGACTCCGTAGACGAAACGCGCCGTGCCGAAATCGAAACCGCCATCACCGATACGCTCGGCAACAGCTACACCATCGGCGTCCTGCAAGCGGGCGCGGAAATCCTGACCAACATCGGCACCGCCCAACGCATCATGAACTTCATGGGCGCGCTGGGCTTGCTCATGGGCGGGTTCATCATCTTCAACACCTTCCGCACGATCATCGTGGAACGACGGCGGGATATTGGCATGTTGCGCGCCGTAGGGGCCAGCCGCCGCACGATCACCGGCCTCATCCTCATCGAAGGGCTGATTCAAGGCGTGTTGGGCACCCTGGCAGGCATCTTGTTGGGGTATGGGTTCGGGGCCATGGCTTTGAAGTTCGTTGGCCCGATTGGTCAGCAATTTTTGAATATTCAGATCAGTTCCCCGACGGTGACAGTGAACCTGATCGTGATCTGTGCCCTGATCGGGGTGGGGGTTACGGTCCTCGCGGGGCTTATCCCGGCGCGGGCGGCCAGCCGCGTCACCCCGCTAGAGGCGCTTCGTCCGGCGGTCGCGGTCGTGACGCTCAAAAGGATGGCCGGGGTCGGTTTTTGGGCGGGGATCGGGATGATTACCCTCGCGGTCGGGGCACTGCTCTCCGGCAACGGCGGGTTGATCAGCCTGGGTGCAGTGTTGTTTACGGCGGGGTTGATCATCATCGCCCCCGCACTGGTGAACCCGATTGCGAACATCTTCGGCACCCTGATGGCGTATCTGTTCGCCCGGCAGGGGACGGCCCAACTCGCCGAGGGCAACCTGTCCCGTCAACCTTCCCGCGCCGCCATTACCGCTTCGACGACGATGATCGCCCTCGCCATTATCGTGATGGCCGGGACCGTGCTTTCGAGCATTTCGCTGACCTTTATCAAAATGCTGGAAAACAGCCTGTCCAGCGATTACCTGCTCGTGCCGCCTTCCATTGCCGTGTGGGGCACCAACGTCGGCGCGGCCTCGGAACTGGCCGATGACCTGCGCGCCATTGAGGGGATCGAGGTGGTCAGCACCCTGCGCTTTGCCGGGACGAAGATCAACGAGGTGGCGGTGGGTTTGTTGGGGATTGACCCGGAAGCCTACAACCAGACGAGCGGCCTGACCTTTGTGGAAGGGGACGCCCTGACCGCGTTCCGCGAGATGGAAGCGGGGCGGGGGATGATCATCAACGGGGTTTTGGGGTCTGCCGCGGGGGTGACATTGGGGGATGAGGTCGTGGTTCTGACCCCGACCGGGGAACAAACCTATAAAGTTGTCGCGATTGCGTCCGATTATCTGAATGCCAAGACGACGACCGGGTACATCTCCCAGGCGAATATCGAAACCGACTTTGGGCGTACCGAGGACGTGTTTTTCCAGATGAACGCCCAAGAAGGGGCCGACCTGGCCGCGGTGGAGGCGGGGATCAAAGCGGCGATTACGCAGTACCCGCAGTTCAAACTGGTTTCGGGGCGGGAGTATGTAGACCAGAACGTGGGCATTTTTGATGCGGCGTTTGCGGGGATTGTGGTTTTGATGCTTTTCCTGGCGGTGCCGTCGTTGATTGCGATGGTGAATACGCTGGCGATTGGCGTCATCGAACGGACGCGGGAGATCGGGATGCTCCGGGCAGTGGGGGCGACCCGCAAGCAGATTCGCACGATCATCCTGGCCGAGGCGTTGATCCTGGCCGCGATTGGGACGGCGTTTGGCCTGCTCTCCGGTCTGTATCTGGGGGCGATGGCGGTGCAGGCGTTCGCGGCCCTGGGTTTCCCGGTGGACTATCTCTTCCCGACCAGTAGTCTGCTGGCGGCGCTGGCGGCAGGGTTGCTCTTCGGGGTCTTGGCGGCGATCATTCCCGCGCGGCAAGCGGCGCGGATGGATGTGGTGGCGGCGTTGCGGTTTGAGTAGGAACGTATTGCGTGTTCCGTATTGCGTTAGAAAAAAATCCCGCCTGGAGTATTCCAGGCGGGATTTTTTTGAGCTATTTTTTTACCAGAATCTCAGCCTACGGATTCGCAGGCAGTTCGGGCATGGCGGTGTATTCGCCGGGGAGTTCGCCCGTCAGGGAGCGCAGGAAAGTGACGATGTCATTTACCTGATCGGTGGTCAGTTCTTTGCCGAGTTGGTGGCGGACCATCAATTGCACCATCGATTCCAGGGTCGGAATACTGCCATCGTGCAGATAAGGGCCAGTCATGGCGATATTGCGTAGGCTGGGGACTTTGAAGGAGTACTTGTCAGCTTCGGCCTGGGTGACAGCATAGCGGCCCACGTCGTTGGTGACATAGGGTTCGCTCGCTCCGAGTTTGGCATACATTCCGCCACCAAGGGCTGGGCCATTGTGGCAGGCGATACAGCCGGTATCGATGAATAACGCTAACCCGCGTTGTTCCCGTTCGGTGAGGGCGGTTTCGTCGCCCGCGAGAAATTGGTCAAAGCGTCCGGGGGTTACCAGGCGGCGTTCAAACGCGCCAATGGCCTGACCTACATGATCATAGGTGATGGGGTCAGCATCGCCGGGGAAGGCGGCTTCAAAGTACGGGAGGTATCCGGGAATGGATTTCAGCGTCTCGACAACGAATTCGGCGCTGGGCATGCCCATTTCGCCACCGGCCAGGATGGGGCCTTTGGCTTGGGCTTCCACGTCGGCGGCGCGGCCATCCCAGAATTGGGCGGTGTGCAGGGCGGCGTTATAAACGGTGGGCGAGTTGCGCCCGACCGGGTTCCCGGTGTGCCCGAAGGAAAAGCGCAAGCCATCCATGCCGTAGTTGTTCAGCCCGTGGCAGGTGTTGCAGGACATGTTGCCATTGACGGACAAACGAGGTTCGTAGTACAGCATACGGCCCAGGTCAACGAGGTCTTCGCTCATTTCATAACCGGCGGGCGTGACTTCTTCGGGCAGGGTGCCAAAGATTTTGAGCATGTCGGCTGTGACTTCGGGGACAGCTTCTTCAGTCGGGGTGGCGGTGCTACAAGCCGCTAGGATCAGTGCAAGACCCAGGCTGAACACCAAAAAGGGAAGGAACCAATTACGTTTCATATACATTCTCCTCAAGAAAGTAGGTTTTGCGAAGCAATCTTCGCTGTTTGTATACAATACGGAATGGCTTGTGAAAATATTCCCAAAACAAAAAATCCGGGCCAATGACTTTTAAAGTCGTAGGCCCGGATTTTCGTCCCTGGAAAAAGCAGGGATTAATCGACCTGATTGCGTACCGTAGCCGCCATGCTGAACAATTCATCGGATGAGATGACGAGATTGCCCACCAGGGCATAGCCCACCTCGTTGGAGGTCCAGACAATCGTCCGGTGCCACCCATCGTCGGTAACGTAATAAACCATGTCGTGATAGGTCACTTTCTCACCATTCAAGGCGACATTCTGGCGGGCATCGAAAATACTGAGAGAGGCATCCAGGCCATTGTTCTGAAAGTAAAGAATATCAATCATCCGCCTATGGAGAAGATCATCCAGCCGTACACCTTCCACACGCCATTTGCTTCCGAGCGTGGGCGCCTGCTTTGCATAGGGGGCCTGACTCATGATCCAGGCGTTAACTTCCTCATAGGTTCCTACCATATCCAAAGAGGGTTGGCCTTCAAAGTAAAGTTCGTGTTTGACGATGAAATCGCGTATAGTGACCGCGTCGCGTTCCGGCATGCTCGCTTGCCTGGTCAGCCCAATGACGACAGCAGACCAAAGCAGAAGACCGAGCAATGCCACTGCCGGACGGATGGTTTTTGGGGCGAGCCACCATGTGACAAAATCTTGCCACCACACCCCTCTTGAAGTGGGCGCCTCGTTTTGTTGCACCGCCACTCTCAATGAGGCAGGCGCATTGGTTTGCCGTAACCGCGTGCGGAAGTTCGTTCTGAATTGGCGCTCAGCCTTCAGCGCTTCCCTCAGATTCGGGTCCTCGTGCAGAAGGGCTTCAAACGCGGCAAGCTCTTGGGGAGACAGTACTCCATCCAGATAGGCATGAAGAGTTTCAATATCTTTAGGGTTAAACATGGTCATAGCGATATCCTTTGCATTCGGCATAACTCCGAAGAATGGAACGCAATTTCTTCCGCCCGCGATAGAGTCGCGACATCACTGAACCCACAGGCCAGTTCAAGACCCTGGCAATTTCTTCATAGCTGAATTCCTCGACATCTGCCAGTAAAACGGCCAGACGCATCTCCTCAGAAAGTTCGCTAAGGGCCAGCGTTATTTCTTCATCCAGAACCTGTTCGAAAAGATCCCCTTCTACAGACAACCCATCGGGTATCTCAACATCATGGTCTTCCAGGCTAATGGTGGCATGAGTGCCGCGTTGCTGGCGATAATGATCCGCCACGGCATGACGCAAAATGGAAAAAATCCAGGGCCGGAAATTTGCCCCTTGGCGAAATGTTTTTTGGCCGTGGATCGCTTTAAACGCCACTTCCTGCACAATATCCTCCGCCAATACAGCATCCCGAAGCAGATATCGGGCAGTGCGATACAACGCGTCGAGTTCAGACAACAGGCATTGCATAAAGTCCGATGAATTTTCTTTGACCGGCGAAGAAAAAAGAGGCCAATTCATGCCTGCGATTATGAGCAATGGACAGGCCGTTCTCAAGTGACAAATATCCCTTTTTTTTCGGAACTTTCTTCTCTAGTCTGTACGGTTACGAATAGACGAAGCGCGCTTCACCCTAACGCTGAATTAACGGGAGGAACACGCGCAAAACTTCCGTGACAACCTGCACGGTCACGGTCGCCTCGGCCTGTTCGGCACTCGTACTGGCTGTGTACGTAAAAACATCTGTCCCCAGAAAGTCCAGGGTTGGCGCGTAAACGAGATGCGCTTCGACCAGGCTCACGGTGCCGTGGCTGGGTTGGTCAAACGAGGTGATCGTGAGCGTATCGCCGGGGGTTCCATCGTTTCCAAGCACATTCAGCGTCAAGGGGGTGTTCAGGGAAGTCATACCGAGATCGTCCCGTGCGGTGAAGGGGGCATCGGTCAGGGTAAAGGGTGCGGTGCTTTCATCGTAGAGGGCGGGGTTGGTGACACTGGTGACGCGGAGGGTGTAACCAGGGCCGGGGGTCAACGTGGCGTCGGGGGTCCAAAGATAGGTGCCCTCGCTGGCGGTGTTGCTCGCGAGCATCGTCTTGTACACCCCATTCTGATAGAGGGTGATGTTCACCTCTCCGCCGAGGTTATCCGTCCAGGTGATGGGATGGGTGAGTTGCCGATCCCACTGTTCACCCCCGTTGGGGCTGGTGACGGTGATCGTGGTGGGCGCATTCACGTTGAAGAACGTCTCGTAAACCTGTCCATTGTAGGTAGCCTCCACGCGCCAGGTGCCCGCAGGCTCACTGTCAGAGACATTCGCGATCCAGCCATAGCTCCACGCGGGGTAAAAAGGCCCGCCGGGCGTGTACTGCGAAGTTTGGAAGAGAGTCCCGTCCGGGCGGTAGAGATTGAACTGAGTGGGGAGGGTTCCCTGAAAATCACGATAGAAGGTATAAAAATAAATCGTATCGGGGGTGGTGAAGCTGTCCTGAAGGTTGACATTGGAAGGCTGACAGGGATCAGGCGTTGAGGGTGGGGACGCGTGGGTCGTCAGACGGTTGATGGCCGAGTCGAAGTAGGGGCGTTGCGCGGCCCACAGCGTTTCCGGTTGACTCGCGGACCCGGCATAGGGATCTACCCATTCCGAATTTGTGAAGCTCCCTTCCCGGACCTCAAAATGTAAGTGAGGCCCGCTGGAGTTGCCTGAACTTGCCACCGTGCCCAAATATTCCCCCTGAACCACCGTTTCGCCGATGCCTTTGCTGGTGAGGGAGTTGTAGCGCATGTGCCCATAAATCGTCATCCGCCCATCCGCGTGCACCAGCGCTACGTAATTCCAGGGATCAGGACTGCTCACATTACAATTGTGGTCGGTGGGGTCCACGTTGGAATTTCCGACAATGGTGCCATCTGCCACCGCGATCACTTGTAGTTCGCCCGCGTCCAGTTTGTTCCACGAAAAAGGCCAAAGCCCGTAATCGGTCCCACGATGACCATCGTACGTGCGCGCGCCGCCCGCGTAATCCAAAACTTGTCCGCTGGTGGGATTGTGATCGGCAAAGGCGGAGACTTTAAAACCAGCATAATCGGGAAGCCCTGGGATCATGTACAACGGAAAGATATAACTCCCCGTTTCGCCGCCATTCGGCGGGGGCAAGGCTCCCGCGCGTCTTAGCCTTTCGACATTGCGGTGAATCTCCTCCCACATGGCCTGCTCTTGCGCGGGGGAGATTTCCTCATGGGGCGGGGGGGGCGTTTGAGGGGGGAGGCTCCTGATCGAGCCGGTAAAAAATACAAGAAGACACGTGAGAAAAAGCCAACGGTGCATACGAAAATCGCTCCTATTCGAGACTGACAAGACGTGATCCTGCTGTTTGATCTAATCTCTCCACCACCCATTCGATGACTTCTTCCAACGAATCCACCTGTGCGATCCCGTACCGCGCGCACACAATGTCCACGTTCCCCTTCCGCCAGAACCCGCGCGGGCAACAGACCACCATCTTCCCCCCGCGCCCGAACAGGCCCAGTTCCAGCAGAGAGATGGGAGATTTCGTCGCGGGATCGAGGTACATCACGATCAGGTTCGCGCGTTCGAGCGCGGCGAGTTCCCATTCGACTTGCTCGCGAAAGGGGGGATTGTCCGGGGTTTGTGCCCAGGTGGGGTCCCAGGCAGACCGGCGGGGGTTGAAAATCAGCACGTCGTAAGCGGAAAGGCGTGCGATGATCCGCGCTTGCCAGTCTTCCGCCGTCCCCATTTCAATACTCCCCGCGAGAAAAATGGAGAATCCCTCTTCCAGGGGGGCGGGAGGTTGGATGATTTTGGCCATACGCTTTATTTTCTCAGACTTCTGTATTTTTGTAGGATCAAAAAAAGCTGAGCGATGACCATCGCTCAGCTTTTTCGGGGAATATTCGCCAGTAGTCCGTCAAACCTGAAAATTGTGTTTGTAGTGACGACTTCAGTCGTTGTCTTGAGCGGTTGAAACCGCCACTACGAACCTAGAAATGACAACTCATGCTTAACCCACCCGCTTGAGTTGGAAGTTGTTCGCGGGGGCGTTGGTGGGGAGCGGACGCACTTTGAGGGTGTAATCTGCCGGGGTCATTTCAAATTTTCCAAACCGGAGCATGGTGGCGATGGTCATCATGATCTGCGCCTCGGCGAGGCCCGCGCCCAGGCAGGAGTGGGTGCCCAGGCCGTAGGGGGCGAACACGCCGGGGGTGCGGTGCTCGTTGCGGGCGGGGAGGTAGCGGTCGATGTCGAACTTTTCGGGGTTGGGGTAATATTTCTCGTCGTAATGCACCGCCGTCGTGGCGATGAACAGCCGCCCGCCGCCATCCACGCGGTGTCCAGCGAATTCAAACGGCTCGGTCACGGTGCGCTGAATGGCGGGGACGACGGGGTAACAGCGCAACGTTTCCAGCGCGGTGCGGTGCAAAACGTCCATCTTCCGCAGGTCGCCCGGCGCGGGGACTTCGTTCGCAAACAGGCCGCCCAACTCGTTTTGAATCCCCGCCAGAATTTCGGGGTATTTGAAAACGGCGTACAGCATAAAGGCGATGGAGTTGGAGGACGTGTCCAACCCGGCGATGTACGGGCCGAGGGCGAACGGGACCAGGTCGCCATCTTTGAGAATGTGCCCGGCCGCCACCGCGTCGAGCGCGTCATCGATCAGGTTGCGGGGGCGGTTGGTGGGGGGATTGGCCCGGTGAAAGGCGACGATTTTTTCGCCCAGTTCAAAGGAGCGGCGACGGGCGTTTTGGTAGGCGGGCATTTTGAGCAAAAATCCGGGACGCTGACGCGTGATCAGCACGACGAGGGCGGTGCGGATGAAGTTGTAGATGTCTTTGCCATAATCGCCCACCGAGGTGCCGACGATCACCTGCCCCAATTGTTCGGTGACGACTTCCTGCACCCAGGGCACCACCGAGCGGGTTTCGCCCACCGGCCAGGCTTCCACTTTCTGCCGGGTAATGGCGACGACTTCGGGGAAGTGCGCTTCGTACAGGCTCCGGCTGTAGCCGCGTTTGGCGATTTGCCGGAGTTCGGTGTGTTCCGGGCCATCGGAACTGATCAGGGTGATGTTCGCTTCCATTTCCTGATCGATGCCGGCCCAAAATTCTTTGGAACGTAAATGTTGCCCCTGTTCGCGGGAGAAAAACATGTTTGCTTCCGGTCCGGCGATCACGGTGTACGTATCCGCCAGGGCGCGAATGCGGAAGATCGGGCCGTGGGTTCGGTAACCTTTGACCATACATTTTAAAACATCTTGCGCCATATCCAGCGCATTGCCGACGATAGGCAAACCTTGCATCATGGGGGGAAGAGGGGCCTGAGAAGGGCCACTTTTCCAAAGAGCGGTTGTCATAGTAAACCTCGTTTGGTTAGGTGTGTAGCGCGAAAAATCAGCGCGCACTTTGCGCGCTGACCCGGTTACGCGGCAGTATAAACGCCTCCATGCGCTTGGTATAGTGCCCATTGTGACTATTTGCACAATTTCCAGAGAAATATCCGCGAAAAAAGGACGCGCGCGGCACTGTTCAGCGCCGCGCGCGTCCTTTTTTCGCGAGAATCCTCAATAGCCTAGGATTCGCCGTTCACCTGCAACCGAATGAATGTCTGGCCCTCTACTTCAAACGTCACCTGGAAAAAACAATCCCCGCCATCCAGTACGATGACCCAAGCGTGCGCCCAATCCGTTTCCTTCTCCGTACAAAAGAAATTCCCATAAATGAGCGGTTTTCCATCTACGACCAAC
>WBZL01000280.1_pt1 | contig 56217 bp, 50 predicted proteins | sample 5204291 | NCBI WGS metagenome assembly WBZL01 (sample SAMN12344345, study PRJNA552823) | activated sludge metagenome | biome: Activated sludge suspended growth; feature: Nitrification reactor; material: Wastewater; isolation source: activated sludge from nitrification reactor of wastewater... | reverse complement strand
GGGGGATGACGCCGATAGCTATGCATTGAGCGCCGACGCGCGTGCGTTCCTGCGCGAACGGATCGGCGAAGGCCGGCCCCGCATCGACGCGACGCGTGAGCAGGCCATGGCGGTCGTGCCGGCAAGCCGGTTGCGCACCGCGAGCCTGTTCGATGACGATCGCGCGCTGCGTCTCGATCACGCGCGCGGGCAGAGTCTGCCTGACTGGATTGCAATGCGGTCGGGGCGGATGGGGCCGTTTGCGGATGCCGTCGCCCGCCCGGCGAATCATGATGAAGCCGCCGCCGCGCTCGCCGAAGCCCGCCGCATCGGTGCCATCGTAGTCCCTTACGGTGGCGGCACGAGTGTCGTCGGGCATCTGGACGTGCCGCCACTCGACCGGTCGGTCGTGAACATCTCCCTGGAGCGCATGGACCGTCTGCTGGCGCTGGACGAAATGTCGATGACCGCCACCTTCGGCGCCGGGACGCCGGGGACACGTGTCGAGGCGCAATTGCGCGAACGGGGGTACGTGCTGGGCCATTTTCCGCAGTCCTTCGAGTACTCGACCCTCGGCGGCTGGGTGGTGACGCGGTCCTCCGGGCAGCAGTCGCTGCGCTATGGCCGCATCGAGCAACTGTTCGCCGGTGGCAGGGTGGCGACGCCCAGGGGGGACTGGGTCGTGGGGGGGCTGCCGGCGTCCGCGGCCGGCCCCGATCTGCGTGAGGCGGTGATGGGTTCGGAGGGGCGCTTCGGCTTGTTGACGGAAGTGACGGCGCGCATCCGCAGGCTGCCGGAGCGCGAAGAGTTCCACGGCGTGTTTTTTCCCGACTGGGAGTCCGGCATCGAGGCGGTGCGCACGCTGGCACAGGCGGAACTGCCGTTGTCGATGCTGCGCCTGTCCAATGAGGCCGAGACCGAGACGCAGTTGGCGCTGGTCTCGGGGCATCAGGCGGCCCTGCGCTGGTTGCGGCGCTACCTCGCGCTGCGTGGCGTTGCCGATGGCCGATGCCTGTTGATGATCGGGTACACCGGCAGCGCCGCGGCGGTGCGGCGTGCGCAAGGCGATGCCGGCGGCCTCTGCCGCGGGTCTGGCGGTGTCGCCGTCGGCAGCTCGATGGGCCGGGCCTGGGCGAAGAGCCGCTTCCGCGGTCCGTATCTGCGCAATACCCTGTGGGAGGCGGGCTACGCCGCCGACACGGTCGAGACCGCGATCAACTGGCCCGCGGCGACACCGCTGATGCGCGCCATCGAGCAGACGGCGACGGACGCCCTGGCCGACGACGGCGAACGCGTGCATGCGTTCACGCATCTGTCGCATGTGTATCGGCAGGGGTGCAGCATCTATTCCACGTTTGTCTATCGTCTGGCGGGAGGCCCGGACGCCGATCTGGAACGCTGGCGCAAGCTCAAGTCGAGGGTCTCGGAGGCCATCGTCTCGCGCGGCGGCACGATCAGTCACCAGCACGGCGTGGGCGTCGATCACGCGCCCTACCTGCAGGCCGAAAAGGGCGCGCTGGGCATGGACCTGATCCGCGCGATGGCGCGCGAGTTCGATCCGCAGACCATGATGAATCCCGGAAAGCTGTTCCTGTGAGCGGCGCCGGCCTGCGGCGCCCCACGCTCGCGCAACTGCCGGGGCACTTTGACCTGGTCATCGTCGGTGGCGGAATCACCGGCGCCGGCGTCGCGCGCGAGGCGGTGCGCACCGGTGCGCGCGTCCTGCTCGTGGAGCAGGACGATTTTGCCTCGGGCACCTCCTCCTGGTCTTCGAAGCTGGTGCACGGTGGCCTGCGGTATCTGAAGAACGGCCAGTGGCGCCTGACGCGCGAATCGGTGCGCGAGCGTCAGCGGCTGCTGGGCGAAGCGCCGGGCCTGGTCGATCCGCAGCCATTCCTGATGCCGCTGTATCGGGGGCGCAAGCCCGGCCGGCGGACGATGCGCCTGGCGCTGTGGCTCTACGATCACATGGCGAGCGGCATCGAAGCCTCGCGCTGGCTCACCGCCGCCGAACTCGCACAGGTCGAACCGCTCGTGGGACAGGCGCATCTGCTCGGTGCGCTGCGCTATCTCGATGCCGGCACCGACGACGCGCGCCTGGTGCTTCGCCTGATCCTCGAGTCCGCGGGCGCGGGATTGACCGCCTTGAATTACGTGCGGGTCGAGCAGTTGCAACGCGCCGGTCTGCGGACGACGGGCGTGTGCCTGCGCGACAGCCTGGACGGTGTCGAGAGGCCAATCGCCGCCGACGTGGTGATTAACGCCACCGGTGCCTGGGTCGACCGTCTGGCGGGTGCGCCGGAGTCGAGCCTCAGGATGCGGCCGCTGCGCGGCAGTCACTTCGTGTTTCCTGCGCAGCGTCTGCCGATCCGCCATGCAGTGGGCTGGTTCCACCCGGAAGACCGGCGGCCGATTTTTGCCGTGCCCTGGCAGGGTGCGGTGATGTGCGGGACCACCGACCTCGATCATGGCGCGGCGGCGCTGGACACCGCGCGCATGAGCGCCGGGGAGGCGCAGTACCTGTTGCGCGGGCTGGCCTGCCAGTTTCCGTCCGCGGCGCTGAGCGCCGCCGACGCCATTGCCACCTACGCCGGCGTGCGGCCGGTCGTCGACGGCGGCCAGGCCGATCCCTCGGCCGAGTCGCGCGAGTCGGCAATCTGGGCCAGTCCCGGCCTGGTCAGCGTCACCGGCGGCAAGCTGACGACCTTCCGCGTGACCGCACGCGATGTGCTGCGCGAGGCCAGCCGCCAGTCGCCAGGGCTCGCGCCGCGCGCCGTGACGCCGGTGTTCGCGGGCAGGTCATCCGGCCCGCATCAGCGGCTGTTCGGTCGCCTGGGCGCCTCCGCGCAGACGCTCCTCGACCGGATGCCGGCGGAAGCCCGCAAAGCCGTGCATCCAGACCTGCCGTATTGCTGGGGAGAACTGCGCTGGGCCGCAAGGGAGGAACGAGTCGTGCACCTGGATGACCTGCTGCTGCGGCGCACGCGCATCGGCCTGTTGCTGCCGCAGGGTGGGCGCGAGTTGCTGCCACGGGTCGCGGCGATCTGCCAGGCTGAGCTGGGGTGGGACGAGCAGCGCTGGGCGGAGGAAGCGCGGCGCTATCTCGAGCTCTGGCAGCAGCGGCACGCTCCGCCCGTCTGAGGCCGCCTCGTGCCAGCGGACAAGATCCTCGCCATCGACGTCGGCACGCAGAGCGCCCGCACGATCGTGTTCGATGCCCAGGGCAATTTGCGGGCCAGGGCGCAGGTGACGTTCGACCCGGCCTATCACGCAGCGAGACCCGGTTGGGCAGAGCAGGACCCCGAGGTGTACTGGCGTGCGGTCGTCGACGGCTGCCAGCGTCTCTGGCAGGAATCGTCCGTCCGCCCGGAGCAGATCGCTGGCATGGCACTCACCACCCAGCGCGCCACCATGATCTGTGTCGACGCGGCCGGCAAAGTGTTGCGGCCGGCCATTCTCTGGCTCGACCAGCGCCGCTGTGAAGCGCCGCCGGCGCTGGGGCCGTTCTGGGGCGCTGTGTTCGGGTTGATGGGTGCCCGGGAGCTGATGCGCCAGTTCCAGGCCGAAAGCGATGCCAACTGGCTGGCCGTGCACGAGCCGGACCTCTGGCGGGCGACGGACAAGTTCCTGTTTCTCTCCGGCTGGCTGACGCAGCGTCTGGTCGGCCGCCACGTCGATTCCTGCGGCTGCCAGGTCGGCTATGTGCCGTTCGACTACCGGCGCCTGCAATGGGCCGGGCAACGTGACGTCAAGTGGCGGGCGCTGAGCACCCGTCGCGACCAGTTGCCGGACCTGGTAGCCCCCGGCGAGCCGCTGGGCGAGCTGCAGCCGGCGGCGGCGGATGCGCTGGGCCTGCGGGCCGGCGTGCGCGTGATCGCCGCGGCCGCCGACAAGGCCTGCGAGGTGCTGGGCTGCGGTGTGCAGGCGCAGGACATGGCGCAGCTGTCGTTCGGCACCACTGCCACCATCAATACCACGCAGACGCGGTACGTCGAAGTGCAGCGGCTGTTGCCGGCCTATCCCGCCGCGGTGCCCGGCGCCTACAACACCGAGATCCAGATCTATCGCGGATTCTGGATGGTGAGCTGGTTCAGGGACGAATTCGGCGCGCGCGAGTAGGCGCTCGCCGCAGAGCAAGGCGTGGCCGTCGAGAGCCTGTTCGATGATCTGATCCGCGACATTGCGCCCGGCTCGATGGGCCTGACCCTCCAGCCATACTGGTCACCCGGAGTGCGCGAGCCCGGGCCGGAAGCCAAGGGCGCCATCATCGGCTTTGGCGACGTGCACACCCGCGCGCATTTCTATCGTGCGATCCTCGAAGGGCTGGTCTACGGCCTGCGTGCCGGCAAGGAGCACATCGAGCGTCGCGTGCGCCGGCCCATCCGCAGTCTGCGCGTCGGCGGCGGCGGCTCGCAGAGCGACGTCGCCATGCAGATTGCGGCGGATATCTTTGGCCTGACGGCGGAACGCCCGCAAGTCCACGAGACATCGGCGCTGGGTGCCGCCATCAACGCCGCGGTCGGTCTCGGCATGCACGCCGATTACGCGCGCGCCGTGGCGAAAATGACCCGCGTCGGCAAGTGTTTCACGCCAGATCCGCAGGCGCACAAGACCTACGACGCGCTTTACCGCGACGTCTATCAGCGCATGTATCCGCAGCTCGAGCCGATTTACCGGAACATCCGCCGCATCACTGGCTATCCGCCCTGAGCATGTCGGGCGGCCGCCCCGGCACCTTTGTCAAGCAAATCTGAACCGGGGTCTGACCCCATGCCGACGCTTGCTACCTGCGGGCGTCGAGATCCGCCCAGCGCTCGAATGCGGCTTCGAGCGCCCGCTCGATCACCTGCGTACGCCCGGCATCGAGTCGCATCTGCTGGCCGCCGCGCTTGTGGTAGTCGGGCTGGCTCATCGCGACGATCAGCAATTTCTGTTCTGCTTCCAGGGCTTCGATGCGGGCGGGCAGTTCGTCGAGCTCGCGGGTCTCCTTGTAGCTCAGTTTTCTGGATTCCTCTGCCGCCCTGCCAAGAGCGGACCGAGGTGATGATCTGATTCCCTCACCCGTGCTGCGGGGACCCTCACCGGCACGGCGCGCGACCTCTCTCGCAGGCGGGAGAGGTGAAGACGGGCGCTGCCGCACCCAGTCGCCGTAGCCGCCGACGTATTCGCGCCAGCGGCCGTCGCCCTCGGGCGCGAGCACCTGCGTGACGACGTTGTCGAGGAACGCGCGGTCGTGGCTCACGAGCAGCAGCGTGCCGGGGTAGTCCTGCAGCGTCTGCTCGAGCAGTTCCAGCGATTCGATGTCGAGGTCGTTGGTCGGCTCGTCGAGCACGAGCACGTTGGCGGGTTTCGCGAACAGCCGTGCGAGCAGCAGGCGGTTGCGTTCGCCGCCCGAGAGCATGCGTACGGGTGAGTCGGCACGTTCGGGGGGGAACAGGAAGTCGCCGAGATAGCTCACGACGTGCCGTCGACGTTCGCCTTCTCCGATCCAGTCGGAGTTCGGGCTCACGGTCGCCGCGACGGTCGCGTCCGGATCGAGCTGCGCGCGCAACTGATCGAAATAGGCGACGTTGAGTTGCGTGCCGAGCCGGACCTTGCCGGCATCCGGCGGCAGCTCGCCGAGGATCAGCTTCAGCAGCGTCGACTTGCCGGCGCCGTTCGCGCCCACGACGCCGATGCGGTCGCCACGCATGACGCGCAGGTCGAGGTCGCGCACGATCGTCTGCGCACCGAAGCGCCGGGTCACGCCGCGCAGCTCGGCGACCAGCTTGCCCGAGCGCTCGCCGGCCTCGAGACCGAGCCTGATCTGTCCGAGCCGCTCGCGCCGCGCCTCGCGCTCGCGCCGCAACTGTTCCAGTCGCTGCACGCGTCCCTCGTTGCGTGTGCGCCGCGCCTCGACGCCCTTGCGGATCCAGACCTCTTCCTGCGCCCAGAACTTGTCGAACCGCCGGTTGGCGACGGCCTCGTCGGCGAGCTGTTCGCTCTTGCGGCGCTCATACGCCGCGAAGTTGCCGGGATAGGACCGCAGCAGGCCCCGGTCGAGCTCGACGATGCGCGTCGCGACGCGGTCGAGGAACGCACGGTCGTGCGTGACGACGATCGAGGTCGGCCCGTCGACGAGCAACTGCTCGAGACGTTCGATCGCGTCGACGTCGAGGTGGTTGGTCGGCTCGTCGAGCAGCAGCAGTTGCGGGTCCAGCGCCAACGCGGCCGCGAGTGCCGCGCGCTTGCGTTCGCCGCCCGACAGCCCGGCCGGCGAGATCGCGCCGTCGAGGCCGAAGCGGTGCAGGTACTCGACGAGCCGGGCATCGAGCCGCCAGCGCTCGCGGTCATCGTGGATGGCCTCGGCACCGCACCAGAGTGCGAGCGCCTCGCGCACCGAGGCCGCGTCCGGCAGCTCGGGCTCCTGGCGCACGGCGACGACGCGCAGCCCGGCCGGTCGCTGCAGATCGCCGCCGTCGAGCGCCGTGCGGCCGGCAATCACATCGAGCAGTGACGACTTGCCGGTGCCGTTGCGTCCGATCAGCCCGAGGCGCTCGCCGGGGTCGAGCGCGAGCTCGGCGCGATCGAGCAGCGGATGGGTGCCGAAAGCGAGTTCGGCGCACATGAGGTTCAGCAGGGGCATGCAAATCCGGTACCCGGTACTGATTTTCCGATTCTCAGGGGCTATAGGTAAAGATGCGTAGTGGAAAGAAACGGCTACGCCGCGACGCGACATTACACGATCATTCGCGCACCTGCCGCAGCGGCGGTCGCTTCGAGTCCGGAAAATCATGAAGACCTTCCATCCTCACGGCTGGACCTCCCTGTGGTCCGGTCTGCTTGTGTCTGCGTGTCTGTTCCTGGCGGGGGGGGCGGTCATTGCGGGCGACGTGGGCCCGGGCCTGGACAATGCGTCTTGCCTCAGGTGTCACGAGGACACGGTCGTCGAGTCGCCCGCGCACGCCGACACCCAGTGCGCCGAGTGCCACACGAACATCACGGCCGCGCACAAGGACGCGCTGCCGGCCGACCAGAAGCTCGAAGCCGGCCAGATCTGCGCGGCGTGTCACGGCATGGCGGCGAAGCAGCTCCCGAAGAGCGTGCACTCGGACCACACCTGCAAGAAGTGCCACGGCCCGGCGCACAAGATCGAGGCGGCCTCGACGCCCGGCTCGCGGATTTCGCCCGTCGGCCAGATGAAGGCCTGCGGCAAGTGCCACGACGAGGTCATCGGCAGCTTCGAGGAAAGCGTGCACGGCCGGGGCCTGCTGAAGTCGGGGCTGGTCGACGCCTCGCCCACGTGCAGCGACTGCCACGGCGCGCACAACATCGGCAAGCACGCCGACGAGAAGGCCAAGACGGGCCACATGAAGTCGCCCGAGACCTGCGGCGCCTGTCACCAGACCGTGCTCAGGGAATGGGAGTCGAGCACGCACGGCCAGCTCTGGAAAGACGGCAAGGACGGCCCGGTCTGCGTCGACTGCCACGTCAACGAGCACAAGATCCTCGACCCGACGTCGGCCGAGATGCGCAAGCAGTTCCCGGTCGAATGCGGCGGTTGCCACGAGGAAGGGCTCGAGACCTTCCGTGACAGCTTCCACGGCAAGGCCACGGCGCTCGGCTGGTCGTCGGTCGCGATGTGTTCCGACTGCCACATGCCGCACAGCAACCTGCCGGCGAGCGACCCGCGCTCGAGCGTCAACCCCGACAACCTCAAGACGACCTGCGGCGCCTGCCACGCGAAGGAGGTCGAGGTCGCCGGCTTCCTGACGTTCGACCCGCACGTCAACCCGCACGACAAGGACACGCTGCCGCAACTGCGGATCATCTTCTACTTCATGACCGGGCTGCTGCTCGGCGTGTTCGCGTTCTTCGGCATCCACCTGCTGCTCTGGCTGCAGCGCGGCCTGGTCGGCGTGCTGCGCGGCGAGTTCAAGGGAAGCCACGGCGGCGCCGGCCCGTACGTGCGGCGCTTCAGCCGCGCGCAGATCTGGATCCACGTCTCGATCGTCGTGAGCTTCCTGATGCTCTCGGTCAGCGGGCTGCCACTCAAGTTCGCGACGGCGCCGTGGGCCGACACGATGATCAAGTACCTGGGCGGCGCCCACTCGGCGGGCATCATCCACCGCATCGGCGCGATCATCACGTTCGGCTACTTCGCGGTGCACCTCGCGACGCTGGCCTGGCAGATGATCGTCCGGCGCGAGCGCGGCTTCCTCTGGGGCTGGCGTTCGATGGTGCCGCAGTTGAAGGACCTGCAGGACTTCATCGCCAACATGAAGTGGTTCCTGTACCTCGGCCCGCGTCCGAAGTTCGACCGCTTCACCTACTGGGAGAAGTTCGACTACCTGGCGGTGTTCTGGGGCGTCGCAATGATCGGCGTGTCGGGCCTCATGCTCTGGCTGCCGGAGGTCTTCGCGAAGTTCCTGCCCGGCTGGGCGCTCAACGCGGCCTATATCGTCCACAGCGACGAGGCGCTGCTGGCCACGGGCTTCATCTTCCTGTTCCACTTCTTCCACACGCACCTGCGGCCCGAGGCGTTCCCGATGGATCCGGTGATCTTCACCGGCGCCATGCCGCTCGAGCGCTTCAAGGAAGACCGCCCGCTGGAGTATGAGCGGATGGTCGCCAACGGCACGCTCGAAGAGCACCTGGTGCCCGCGCCCGAGGGCGCCAACCTGACGATCGGCTACGTGTTCGGCACGATCGCCGTCATCGTCGGTCTGGTGTGCGCGGCGGGCATCTTCGTCGCACTGTGGGGTCTGTTCTTCGGCTGATCCGTGTCTGGCATCGAAGCCACGGGGCCGGTCCCGTCCGGGGGCCGGCCCCTGGTCTGCGGAAAGCCGGCATTGTTCCTCTGGCGTGAAGCCGGGCTATCCTCCGCGCCCATGTGCCAGGCCCTGACGCACGAAGGAGCGACAAGCGCATGAAGAGCTTCATCTCCGTCATCTCCCGCAGCCGGCTCAGCCTGTTCGGGGCCGTGGTCGCCACGGTCGCCTTCGTGCTGTTCGTCACGCTGTTCGTCATGGAGAACACCGGCTTCGAGGGCGGGCCGTACCTCGGCATCCTGAGTTACCTCGTGCTGCCGATCGCCGTGGTGGCCGGCGTGCTGCTGATCCCGATCGGGATCTGGCGCGCGAAGAAGCGCGAGGCGCGCGGCGAGCGCGAGCCGCCACTGCCGGTCATCGACTTCAACCAGCCGGCGACGCGCAGGGCGCTCGCGACGTTCGGTCTGCTGTCGCTGGTCGGCGTGGTCGTGCTGGCCGTCGGCAGCTTCAAGGCCGTGCACTGGATGGAGTCGGTGGAGTTCTGCGGCACGGCCTGCCACACCGTGATGCAGCCCCAGTACACCGCCTACCAGCGGTCGCCGCACACGCGCGTCGCCTGCGCCGACTGCCACATCGGACCGGGTGCCGACTGGTTCGTGAAGTCCAAGATCTCGGGCAGCTGGCAGTTGATCGCCGTGACGTTCAACCTCTACCCGACTCCCATCCCGACGCCGGTGCACAACCTGCGTCCGGCGCGCGAAACCTGCGAGCAGTGCCATTACCCGGGCAAGTTCTCCGGCGACCGGCTGAGGGTGCGCGTGCACTACTCCGAGGATGAGCAGAACACGCAGTTGTACAACGTGTTGCTCGCCAAGGTCGGTGGGCAGTACGGCCGCCAATCGTCGGGTATCCACTGGCACGTGGATCCGAACAACACCATCCGCTACCTGTCCGACGACAAGCGCGAGACGATCTACGACGTCGAGCTGACGTCGGCGGACGGCACGAAGAAGCTCTACAAGGCCAAGGACGAGGCGCCGGCGGGCACGCAGTGGCGCACGCTCGACTGCGTCGACTGCCACAATCGTCCGGGACACACGTTCCGGCTGCCCGGCAACGAGATCGACGCCGCGCTCGAGCGGGGCCTCATCGACAGGACCCTGCCGTACGTCAAGCGCGAGGGTCTGCGGGCGGTGCAGGTCGAATATCCCTCGCACGAGGCTGCGCGCGAAGGCATTGCGCAGGACATCGCGGCGTTCTACGCGAAGAACTATCCGGATGCGCCGCAGGCCGCGGTGGAGCAGGCCGGCAAGGCGCTCGGCGACATCCATGCATGGAACGTGTTCCCGGCGATGAAGGTCACCTGGGGCTCGTACCCGAACCACGTCGGCCACAAGGAATCGCCGGGCTGCTTCCGCTGCCACGATCGCAAGCACAAGACGGAGGACGGCGACAAGATCACCAAGGACTGCGACACCTGCCACACCATCCTCGCCGAGGACGAGGCCGATCCGCCGATCCTGCGTCAGATCGCGGGCGAGGAGCCGGAGGAAGCCGAGCCGGCCGCCGCGGAAGGTGCGGCGCCGGAAGCGGCCGCGACCGTGTCTAGCCGGTAGGACCTTTGCGCTGCGAACGCTCGGCCGGCGTCAGCGTCGCGGCGGGGCATTCGCTGCAGCCACCGGCGCGTACCTTCGCGAGCTTCTGCAGCCGGGCGGCGAGCTGGCCCGCGACGCCGGGCGCCGACGGACCGCCGAGTGCATGTGACCACCTCATCGCGAGATTCCGGCGCGTGCTCGCGGGCATCAGCGCCCACACGGCATAGAGCGCGGCCACGAGGACGACGACACCGATGACGAGGGATTCGAGCATGGCCGGACCTCCCTCCGTTCAGCCCATCAGCGCGCTCGCCACGCGGAACGTGACGAACGCGGCGAGGTACGCCAGTGCAAACAGGTACCCCGCCATGATGATCGGGTAGCGCCAGGAGTTGGTCTCGCGTTTGACCACGACCAGCGTCGACAGGCACTGCGGCGCGAACACGTACCACGCGAGCAGTGACAGCGCCGTCGCGAGACTCCATGTCTGCGCGATCATCGGCACCAGCGTCGCCGAGACGTCGCCTTCGGTCGACAGCGAATACACCGTGCCGAGCGCGCCCACGGCGACCTCGCGTGCAGCGAGCCCGGGGACGAGCGCGAGCGAGATCTGCCAGTTGAAACCCAGCGGTGCGAACACGACCTCGAGCCCGCGCCCGATCATGCCGGCGAAGCTGTGGGCGATCGCGGGGCCCTCCGCACCCGGCGGCGGGGCGGGATGGCTGCCCAGGAACCACAGCACGATCATCAGCGCGAGGATGATCGTGCCGACGCGCTGCAGGAACACCTTCGTGCGTTCCCACAGGCCGATCAGCAGGTTGTTGAGGTGCGGCCAGTGGTATTCGGGCAGTTCCAGCAGCAGCGGGTGGTAGGCGCTGCGCAGCGCCGTACGCTTCAGCACGAAGGCGACGGCCATTGCCGCGAAGATGCCGGCGAAGTAGAGCGCGAACAGGACGAGGCCCTGCAGGTTGAACGGGCCCACCGGACGCGACGGAATGAACGCCGCGATCACGAGCGCGTACACCGGCAGGCGCGCCGAGCAGGTCATGAGCGGCGCGATCATGATGGTCGCCATGCGGTCGCGCAGGTTCGGGATCGTCCGCGTCGCCATGATGCCGGGCACGGCGCAAGCGAAGCTCGACAGCAGCGGGATGAACGCGCGCCCCGACAGGCCGACGCTGCCCATGAGCCGGTCGAGCAGGTAGGCCGCGCGCGGCAGGTAACCGCTGTCCTCCAGCGCGAGGATGAACAGGAACAGGATGAGGATCTGCGGCAGGAACACGAGCACGCTGCCGACGCCGGCGATGATGCCGTCGACCAGCAGGCTGCGCAGCGCGCCTTCCGGCAACGCCTGCTGCACGAACGCGCCGAGCGCCCCGACGCCGCCGTCGATCAGGTCCATCGGGACCGCGGCCCAGCTGAACACGGCCTGGAACACGAAGAACAGGATCGCCGCGAGGATCGCCGGGCCCGCTATCGGGTTCAGCACGAGCGCGTCGAGCCGCGCGAGCGCCCGTGTGCGCATCGGCTCGGCATAGTGGATGGCGCCGAGGATGCGACGCACTTCGCGCTGCGTCTGCTGGATCTGGTCGAACGAGGGCTCGCGCCACTGCACCGCCGCGCGCCTGCCCGGGTGCGGCAGCGTTTCCAGCTTCTCCACGAGATGACGCACGCCGCCGTGCTCGACGGCGACGGTTTCGACGACCGTCACGCCCAGCGCGCGCTCGAGCGCGGCGCTGTCGACGTGATAGCCGCGCTCGATGGCGAGGTCACTCATGTTGAGCGCGACGATCATCGGCACGCCGAGGTCGCGCAGCTCGAGCACGAGCCGCAGGTTGAGCCGCAGGTTGGTCGCGTCGACGACGCATACCACGAACTCCGGCGGCGGCTCGTCCGCGAGCCGGCCGAGCAGAAAGTCGCGCGTGATCGCTTCGTCGAGCGTCGTCGGCGTGAGGCTGTAGGCGCCGGGCAGGTCGAGCACCTTGTACAGGCGCTGCCGCGCGGGGCCGAAGAACTGGCCTTCCTTGCGCTCGACCGTGACGCCCGCGTAGTTCGCGACGCGCTGCCGGCTGCCGGTCAGGCGGTTGAACAGCGCGGTCTTGCCGCTGTTCGGCACGCCCACGAGGGCGAGACGCATCGGGTCGATCGTAGCGGCGTGGGCGTTCATCGCTTGCTCATGCGTATTCGGGCTCGACGATCACAGCGCTCGCTTCGCGGCGACGCAGGGCGAAGGTCGTGTTGCCGAGGCGCACGGCCATCGGATCGTGTCCCGGCCAGATTTCCTCGACGATCTCGAACCGCTCACCGGGCACGAACCCCAGTTCCAGCAGGCGGCGGCTGACCGTCGACTGCGCCTCGTCGCCAAGGCTCTGCGCGTCGTCACGCACGGACACGACCACGCCGCGGGCGCCTTTACGCAACGTGGCAAGACTGACTGGGGCCATTCGTCTGTCGGACACGGTTCGATCGATATGCGAAGTCTGTTCTTAATGAGATTCGTTCGCAACAAGCAAATCCCGAAATTCATCAGTATTTTCCGCAAGTGGCAAGAATCGGTACCGGATACCGAATTTCCGGCGCACGGGGGTCTGACCCCAGAATGCGCGGATGACGGCACCTCAACCTGGCCCGGACACCGAAGCGAGCCGTATGCCCCGCCAGACGGCCGACGCGGTTCTGATGGTGCGGCCGGCCCGTTTTGGGTGGAACCCGCAGACGCAGGCGAGCAACCGGTTCCAGCGCGAGGCGGGCGATCTCGCGGGGTTGGCGCAGGTGCGGGCGGCCCGCGAGTTCGACAGCCTGGTCGGGGCCCTGCGCGAGGCAGACGTACAGGTGTTCGTCGCCGACGATACTCCGCAGCCACAATGCCCGGACGCCGTGTTTCCCAACAACTGGGTCAGTCTGCACGCCGACGGCACGGTCGTGCTGTACCCGCTGCTGGCGCCCAACCGGCGCCTCGAGCGCCGGTTCGAGCACGTCGTGCTGCTTGAGCGCGAAGGCGGGCGCGGCGTGCGATGTCTGCACGACCTCACGCATCACGAAGCGCGTGGCGAGTACCTCGAGGGCACCGGCAGCGTGGTGTTCGATCACGTCGCGCGAGTCGCCTACGCCGCTGCCTCGCCACGCACGCACGCGGGCCCGCTCGCCGCGCTGTGCGACGAACTCGGCTACGAGTCCTGCCCGTTCGCGGCGTTCGATGCTGGCGGCGTCGCGATCTATCACACCAACGTGATGCTCGCGATCGGCAGCGGCTTCGTCGTCGTGGCGGCTGAGACGATCGAGACAGCGCGCCGCGGGGAGGTGCTCGCACGCCTGCGTGACACGGGTCGCGAGGTCGTCGAGATCGACGCGGCGACGATGGGCCGCTATGCCGCCAACGTGCTGGAACTGCGCGCCGCGGATGGCGCACGCGTGCTGGCGCTGTCGCACGCCGCCGCGGCTGCCCTGGGCGTGCACCTCGAGCGATTGCGACGCCACGTCGACCGCGTCGTGGCGGTGCCGATCCCGACCATCGAGACGCTCGGCGGCGGTTCCGTGCGCTGCATGCTGGCCGAGGTGTTCCTGCCGCGCCGGGTCGGCGCGCTCCGCGACCCAGCCCGCGCAGCACGGCACGGCAAGTCACGGACGCGCGGTCGGTCGCGGGGCCGATGCTAGAATCCGCCCGCGGCGCGAAGGGGACGCAACGTGCTCGAACTCGGTTTCAAGACGCTCATCGCCTACCTGCTGGGGTCGGTCATTGGCAGCCTGCTGCTTGGGCGACTCAAGGGCGTCGACATCCGCACGCAGGGCAGCGGCAATGCCGGCGGCACGAACGCGCTGCGCACGCAGGGCTGGGCGTTCGCGCTCGGTGTCGTGCTGGTGGACGTCGGCAAGGCGCTCGTCGCCGTCGGCTGGCTGCCTGGCGTCGAACTGCCGGGGATCGGCATCGACGCCGGCATCGACCGCACGTGGCTCGCCGTCGCCTGCGCGACCGCGGTCGTGGCCGGTCACGTTTACCCCGTCTGGTACGAATTCCGCGGTGGCAAGGGCGCCGCCACGCTGATCGGCGCCGTCGCCATGCTGGCGCCCGCCGCGCTGCTGCCAGTCGTCGTGGTGTGGCTCGCCACCGTCATGCTGACCGGCTACGTCGGTCTCGGCACGATGCTCGGCTCGGCGGCGTTGCCCGTGTACGTGGCGCTTGCCGCGCCGGACCGGCCGGCGCTGCTGGCCTTCGGCGTGGCGATGGCCGTGTTCATCGTCTACACGCACCGATCGAACCTGCAGCGCATGCGCGCGGGCAACGAGAACCGTGCGCGCCGGCTGTGGCTGCTGCGGCGGCGATGAACGAGACGGGCGAGCGGCTGGTGCGGTTGCTGGCCGACGGCACCCTGCATTCAGGCGCGCGCCTGGCGGAGCAACTCGGCATCACGCGTGCCGCGGTGTGGAAGGCAGTCGGAGAATTGCGCGGACGCGGCATCGCCGTCGCGAGTCACGACCGGCGTGGCTACCGGCTCGAGTCGCCCGTCGAGTTGCTCGACGTTGCAGCGTTGCGCGCGGCAGCGCAGCAGGCCGGCCTGCCGTGGCCAGGTCGCTGCGAGGTGCGGTTCGAACTCGGCTCGACCAACGACTGCCTGCATGACGACGTGGCACCGCCACCGGGCGTGCCACGGCTGGTCTTCGCGGAACTGCAGACGGCGGGCCGCGGACGGCGTGGCCGCCAGTGGCTCGCGCCGTTCGGCTCGGGCCTCACGTTCTCGATCGGCTGGACGTTTGCGGACATGCCCGCGGAACTCTCGGCGCTGGGCCTCGCCATGGGCGTGTGCGTGGTCCACGCGCTGCGCGAGGTCGGCGCCAGCGGCGTGGGTCTCAAGTGGCCGAACGACGTCGTGCACGCACGGCGCAAGCTCGGTGGCCTGCTGCTGCAGATGCGCTCGGAGGCCGGCGGGCCGGCCTTCGTCGTGGTCGGTCTGGGTCTGAACCTGCGTCTGCCCGAGGCGACGCGGCTGGCGATCGATGCTCCCGGCGCGACGGCCGTGACCGATCTGGCCGAAGCGTGTGGCGGCCTGCTGCCGCGGCGTACCGCGGTGGCGGCGCACGTCGCAGGGCGCATGCTCGAAGGGCTCGAACGCTTCGCACACGCGGGTTTCGCGCCGTTCGCCGCGGACTGGGCGGCCTTCGACTCGCTGCGCGACGCGCCGGTCACGGTGCTGCGATACGACGGGCCCATGGCGGGCATCGCGCGCGGTGCCGATGCCGAGGGCGCGCTCGTCGTCGAGACGGCGCCTGGCCGTTTCGAACGCGTGCACGCCGGGGACGTCAGCCTGCGCGCCGCGGCGGAGGTGGCCCCGTGAGGCTGCTGGTCGATGTCGGCAACACGCGCGTCAAATGGGCGACGTACGAGGGCGATCGTCTGTCCGCGCAGCGGGCAGCGACGCATGGGACGTGGAGCGTCGACGACTGGGAGCGCGAGCTGTTCGACCCGCGGCTGCGCATCGGCGGGGTCGCGGCCGTGGCCGTGGCCGGCGAGGCGACGCGGGCGCGGCTGATCGAAGCCGCGGCGCGGCGTGGCATCGACGACGTCGTGTTCCATGCGACGACCGCCGAGGCCTGCGGCGTCCGCAACGCCTACTGCGAACCGCGGCTGCTCGGCGCCGATCGCTGGGCCGCGGTGATCGGTGCCTGGCACCTGCGCGGGCATCGCGCCTGCTGCGTCGTGGACATCGGTACGGCCGCGACGGTCGACGCCGTCGAGGCCACCGGCCGCCATCTCGGTGGCTTCATCGTGCCCGGCCCGCGGCTGATGGCGCAGTCGCTGCACGCGGGCACGAGCGACCTCGCGGCCCATTCTGCGGCGAGCACGGCCAACGAGCGCACGCTGTTCGCCGACAACACGCGCGACGCCATCGAACGCGGCTGCCGCGTCGCGCTGGCGGCGCTCGTGGACCGCGCCCAGGCCGAACTGGCGCGCGTGGCCGGCTCGACCCCGGCACTGGTCATGACCGGCGGGGCGGCGCCGGATGTGGCACCGTTCGTGCTGGCGCCGGTCGAGATCGTGCCCGATCTCGTGCTGCGCGGCGTGCTGTGCCTGACCGGATGCGGTGCCTGGTCCGAGGCCTGAACCCGGGCTGGCGCCCGCGGTCCAAACGCGCCCCAGGGTGGGCACGTCGCGGCAACTGACTGGAGACATCGGTCGATGCCTCGAAACCCATGAAAATCAATCGATTGAGTGTCATTGCACACGCGCTCGCCGATGCCCCACGGGGTGCGCGGCCGTCTTGGGCGCCGCCGCTCCGCAAGGACGGCGGCAACGTCCGGATTCATGAAAGTCCGCGCTCTCTGCGCCCGGCTTGCGGCAATCACGGTCCGAATTTCGCGCCCGGTCCGCTATGATGCCTCCGCACTCAGACCGGCGGTCCGGCCGGCTACCCGAGAGGAGGATTCGATGAAACTGACGCGCATTTTCGCCATCTCGTTCGCGACGCTGGGCCTCGCGGGTTTCAGCGGCGTCGCCAGCGCCGACGCGGCTGCCGGCAAGGCGAAGTTCGCCGCCGACTGCTCCGAATGCCACGAAGTCGCCGACTTCGAGGGCGAAGACGCCGCCGCGCTGACGGCCACGATCAAGAAGATTGTCGCCGGCCAGCAGAAGCACAAGAACGCGCTGAAGCTGACGGACACGCAGATCGCCGACATTTCCGCGTACCTTGCATCGGGCGGCAAGTAACGCGCCGACGGGTATTGCGCGAATGGTTGGAGGCTCGGGCGCCTGGCGCCCGGGCCTCTGTTCGTCGATTTGGTACCATCCTGCGCCCGTTCCTCTCCGACCAAGGCCGTGCGCGCGCTCTTTCTCGCCCTGCTGCTCGCGAACCTGCTGTTCCTCGCGTGGTCGCGCTGGGTCGTGCCGCCCGTACCGGTGGCGCGGCAGGCGGGCGAAGCCACGCAGACCGCGCCGCGTTCCATACGCCTGCGTGAGGAGGCGCGAGCCGGCACTGCGGGGGCCGACGGCGGGCCAGTGGCGGACGGCGCCGTCGACGTCGCAGCGGCCACCTGCGTCAGCGTCGGACCCTTCGCCGACGAGGCGCAGGCCACCGTGGCCGCCGGTTCGCTGCGCCGTCTCGGTTTCGATTCGCGGCTGCGGGCTGCGCAGGACGAGGTGCGCGTCGGTTACTGGGTGCGCGTTCCCGATCTTGCCACGCCGGTCGACGCCGCGAATGCGCTCGCCGCATTGCGGGCGGCCGGCCTCACCGACGCGTACGTGATCGCGGACGCGACACCGGGCAGTTCGATCTCGATCGGCGTCTACTCCGATGCGGCCAGGGCGGCGGCGATTTCCGAAACCGTGGGCCGCGCGGGCTTTGCTACGCAGACCAGCGACCGACTGCGCACGCAGGACGTCTTCTGGCTGGACGTCGACCGCCAGGCCAACGGCGGCATCCCGGTGCCCGAGGACGTCGCGGCGCCGGCGAGCGGCGCTCTGCCGCTCGAATTGCGCGCCTGCCCGTCCGCCCCGGCACCGGCGGCGGTTGGCAGCGAAGACTGAGGCCCGCCCGGCAGTGGCCGCGGCGCGGTAGGGTAGAATCGGGGCCGGGGCGTGGTCGTGCCGGCATAGCACAGCTGGTAGTGCACCTGATTTGTAATCAGGGGGTCGGGGGTTCGAATCCCTCTGCCGGCACCATTCCCGCGGCGTCATCCGGCCACTACACTCGGACGGTTTCGCCCCCGATTCCCCAATGGAAGGTATGACACATGGCGCTCTGGAAAGACCCTACGACCAAAGAATCCTCGTTCGCGGCCAGTGACGTGGCGACGGCGCCGGAGCCTGCCGTGCGGCCCGTCCCGACACCCGCGGCGGAGCCGGTGCGCCGGCCCGCCGAACGCGCCGCTGGGAGCCCCGCCAAGGAATCGCTGATCGCCGCCGACGTCACGATCGAGGGCAAGATCGAAGGCGCCGGGCACGTGCGCATCGCCGGCCGTTTCAAGGGCGACGTCAACGTGCAGGGCAACGTCACCATCGAGCAGGGCGCGCACGTCACCGGGCAGATCGCTGCGGCCACGGTGGTCGTGAGCGGCGAGGTGCACGGCAACGTCAACGCCAGTTCGCGCGTCGAGCTGCTCGAGACCGGCGCCATCAACGGCGACGTCAAGGCGGCCGTGCTGACCGTCGCGGCCGGTTCGCGCATGCGCGGCACCGCCGACTTCGGCTGGCCCGACCAGGCCAAGAAGTAGGCCGGCGCGGCGCGAAGGCATCGCCATGCTGCCGGGGCGTTCTGCGTCGGGCACGACGGGCAGGACCCGCTCCTGCCCGCATTGCAAGGCGACGATCCTCGAGAGCGCGACGATCTGTCCGCAGTGCCGCCACCACCTCAAGTTCGGCGCTGCGGCGCGGGCCAGCGATGCGACGCCGACGTTCTCGGCGCTGAACGTCGAAGGAACGCTGCGTCACGCCGAGCACGGCAGCGACTGGGAGTATTCCGTCGTGCTGTCGATCCGCAACGAGCGCGGCGAGGTCGTCTCGCGGCAGGTCGTCGGCGTCGGCGCACTGCGGCCCGCGGAGGCGCGCACGTTCACGCTCGCCGTGGAAGTCGCCACGCCGGGAGGCCGGCCGCTGCCGTGAGCATCGGTCGTGTCGTCACGCGCTTCGCGTCGGGGCTGCGCTTTCCGACGCTGTTCAAGCTCGTCGCGGCGCTGTTCGTCGTCGACTTCCTGGTGCCCGACCTGATCCCGTTCCACGACGAGATCCTGCTCGCGCTCGGCACGCTGCTGCTCGGATCGCTCAAGAGCCGCCAGCGGCCGGCCGGCGACGTCATCGAGGGCGAGACTACGCCGCGTCCCTGAGACGCCAGCGCGGCGAAAACGCCGTCCTGGGCGCTCCCGCGGCGCGCCGCAGGAGAACACCACGCGGATGTCCGGGGTTTACGGCTGCTCGCGCGAGCGCGTCGAGCAACGCGCGTCGTGTGCCTCGGCGACGACCTTCGACGGATCCTTGTCCGGCTTCGTGCCCGGGGGCAGGCTCGCGATGGCCTGCAGCTCGTCGCGGTACTTCTGGCATTCCGGCGCGTCCGCGATCAGCACGAGCATGCCGTTCGCCATCTTCGCGTAGTCGTAGGTCCGCTCGGGCTCGACGGCAGCCACGCCCGGCGCCACTTCTTCCGCCGCGGCGTGATCGCGCGCGGATTCCCCGGGTGGCGGCCGCGTCGGACCTTCCTTCGAGCACGCGACGACGAACAAGAGCGCGGCGAGGCCGGCGAGGACCTTGTGGCTGGTCATCTTCATTCACGCTGTGGCAATGGCACCCCGGGACAGGGCCGCGCAAGGATGTCACAGCATCGGGGAAAAGCGATCGCGGAAAGTGTCCAGGGCTCCGCCGGAACTTTTCACCGGTGCCCCATGCAAAGAGGCCGGCTTGCGCCGGCCTGGATGCGACTGGCCGAGCCAGCCGTCGGTCACACCCCTCAACTGCCCGGGTTGATCTGCACCTGCACCAGCTCTTCGCCGTCCGGATCGGTCACGTGCACGGCGCACGCCAGGCACGGGTCGAAGCTGTGGATCGTGCGCAGGATCTCGATCGGCTTGTTCGGATCGACCATCCTGTGGCCGGCAAGCGCCGCCTCGTACGCACCCGGCTTGCCTTCCGCGTCGCGCGGCCCGGCGTTCCAGGTCGTCGGCACGACGGCCTGGTAGTTGGCGATCTTGCCGTCCTCGATGACGACGTAGTGCGACAGGCCACCGCGCGGCGCTTCGTGGAACCCGGCGCCCCTGGCGGTCTTCGGCCAGTTCGACGGCTCCCACTTCGAGTCGTCGAAGGTGTCCGTGTCGCCTGACTTGATGTTGGCGATCAGCGCGTCGTACCAGCCCTGCATGTTGTCGGCGATGAACTTGGACTCGAGCGTGCGGGCCGCGGTGCGTCCGAGCGTCGAGAACAGCGCCGAGACCGGCACCTCGAGCTTCGCGAGCGTCATGTCGACGAGCGCCTTGGCCTGCTCGTTGCCCGTCGCATAGAGCATGAGCATGCGGGCGAGCGGGCCGACCTCCATCGAGTGGCCTTTCCAGCGCGGCGACTTGAGCCAGCTGTAGCTCTTGTCGACGTCGAGCTGGGTGTAGGGCGGCTGCGGACCGTCGTAGTTGAACTTCGTCTCGCCGTCCCACGGGTGCAGGCCCTTGTCCTTGCCGCCCGAGTAGTCGTACCACGAGTGCGCCACGAACTCCTGCACCTGGTCCGGGTCCTTGAGGTCGACCTCGTGGATCGTCGACAGGTCGCGATTGAGGATCGCGCCGCGGGGGAACAGGAAGGACTTCGGGTCGTTGATGCTGCCGCCGGCGGCGGGCAGGTCGCCGAAGCACAGGAAGTTGCCGAGGCCCTCGCCCTGCGCGGCCCAGTCCTTGTAGAACGAGGCGATGGCGAGCGTGTCGGGCACGTACACCTGGTCGATGAAGGTGCGCATCCTGGTGATGACGTCCTGCACCTGCGCCAGCCGTTTCTGGTTGATCGCGGAGTCGGAGTTCAGGTCGATCGCGCTCGGCGTGCCGCCCACGACGAAGTTGGGGTGCGGGTTCTTGCCGCCGAAGACCGTGTGGATCTGCACGGCGTCGCGCTGCCAGGCCAGCGCGTCGAGGTAGTGTGCCACGGCCATGAGGTTTGCTTCAGGCGGCAGCTTGTAGGCCGGGTGGCCCCAGTAGGCGTTGTTGAAGATGCCGAGCTGACCCTGCTCGACGAACGTCTTCACCTTCTTCTGCACGTCGGCGAAGTAGCCCGGCGAGGAGTTCGGGTATTTCGACAGGCTCTGCGCCAGTGCCGAGGTAGCCGCCGGATCGGCACTGAGCGCCGAGACGACGTCGACCCAGTCGAGCGCGTGCAGGTGATAGAAGTGCATCACGTGGTCAGTGATGAACTGCGAGCCGATCATCAGGTTGCGGATCAGCTGCGCGTTCTTCGGCACCTCGATATTCAGCGCGTCCTCGACGGCGCGGATGGAGGCCATGGCGTGCACGAGCGTGCAGACGCCGCAGATGCGCTGGGTGAAGGCCCAGGCGTCGCGCGGATCGCGCCCCTGCAGGATGATCTCGATCCCGCGCACCATCGTGCCGGACGAGTAGGCCTTTGCGATCGTATCGCCGTCCATCTGCGCCTCGATGCGCAGGTGACCCTCGATACGGGTGATCGGATCAACAACGACTCGCTCGGTCATCGATTAATCTCCGGTTGTCTCTCGAGCCGGAGCCCGTCAGGCCAGGTTGGCCGCGACGAGCTCCACGAGGCTCTCGATCGGTTTCTGCCAGTTCGTGTCCTGTGCGCCCGCGAGGAACGTCATGCGGCAGTGGCCGCACGCCGTGACGACCGAGCCCGCGCCCGTGGCGTCCACTTCCCGCATCTTGATCCTGAAGGCGCCCTGCCGCAGTTGCGTGGCGCGCCCGTTGAGCACGAGGCCCGCGCCGCCTCCGCAGCAGTAGTTCGTCTTCGCGTGCGACTCCATCTCGCGCAGCTCGACGCCGATCGCCTTGAGGGCGTTGCGCGGCTCGTCGAAGACGCCGCTCCAGCGGCCGACCTTGCACGGATCGTGATACGTGACGCTCTTGCCCGCGGGCAGCGCCTTGACCTTGAGCCGGCCTTCCTGGACCTCGCGGCCGACGAACTCGGAGATCGCCAGCACCTCGAAGGGCAGGGCGGTCCCCATGATGTTGGCGGCGTTCCAGCGCATGGCGGCGTAGCCGTGGCCGCACTCGGGCACGATCAGCGTCCTGGCGCCCGCGGCGACCGTTTCCTGCACGATCTTGCGGATCACCGCGGCCTTGGCGCGCTCGTCGCCCGACGTCCAGTCGAACACGGCGGCGTCGCCGGCGCTGGTGCGGATCGTCCAGTCGAGGCCGAGCCGGTTCATGATCTTCGCCGTCGCGGCGATCGCCGACCTGAACAGCACGGCGTCCATGGCGCTCATCAGCATGACGACGGCCGCCTTCGGCTTGTCGAGCGGAACCTCGATGCCTTCGGCCTTCAGCTCGGCGGCGATGCGGCGATAGTCGTCGGGGCCGATGCCCATGGCGGTGCCCTTCTCGAGCATCTCCTTCGCCAGCGCCTTGTTCTCGGCAGGCTGCATGCCGGCTTCGGCGATGGCCTCGCGCATCACGCCGATCATCGGCGAGATGTGGATGCCCATCGGGCAGATCATGTCGCAGCGGCCGCACTGGGTGCACGAGTCGTAGACCAGCTTCTGCCACTCGTCGAGGTCCTCGGCGGTGATGTCGCGCAGCACGAGCCTGCGCAGCCAGCCCATCGGCGCAATCTCGCGGCGATAGAAGCGGCGCAACGGGTCGACCTTGTAGATCGGCGTGTACTTGCCCTCGCCGGTGCTCTCGTAGAAGTGGCAGACCTCGGCGCACATGCCGCAGTGCAGGCACGTCTCGAGGTAGATGGCCATGTCGGCGTCGAGGCGACGGCGGAAGGTCTCCTTCACGCGCGCGATGCGCTCGGCCGCCGGCAGCTCCGGCGCCTTCACTTCGGCGCCGCGGTTGCGGAGGGTGTCCCGCAGCCTCTGGATGTCGGATGCGACGGCGCTCATGCTTTGACTCCCTTGTGCTCCATGGCGGCGCCGACCTGGTAGCGTGCCGGGAACGCGTAGAACATGTGCATCAGCTTGCTGAACGGGAACCAGACGAGCATGGCTTCGATGCTGAGGATGTGCAGGGCGAGCAGCGTCTCGTAGCGCACCTCGCCGATCTGCAGGTGCGCGTAGCTCGCGAGGCCCGTCACCAGCGGCAGGATCACGACGACGATGCTGATCCAGTCGTCCAGCGCCGAGATCTTCTTCATCACCGGATGGATCATGCGGCGGATCAGCAGCGCGACCAGGATCGCGAGCGTGAAGCCGCCGATGACCAGCACGATGGTGTTCGGCAGCGTGGGCCAGCCGAAGCCGAGGAACTGCTTGAAGAAGGGGATGTGCGGCCCGAACAGCAGCAGCACCGCGAAGAACCCCAGGTGCCAGGCATAGCCCGAGATGTGCTGGAAGGTGATGTTCTTCTCGAGCTCGTGCGGCGGGATCGAGCGCATGAGCATCGCGCGCGCGCCCGCCTTGACGTATGCGGTGCCCTTCGGCTTCGACAGGTCACGCGTGCGCGCGAGCAGGAACGAGCCAACGAGGCGCCAGACGACGCCGAGCGCGAAGATCGTGAGCGACCACTGCAGGCCGGGCCCACGGGCGAATTCGAGCAGTGTCATACCTTGCCCTCCTCGCGTGCCCTGGCCTGCCGGCTGCGGGAAATGGCGACCGAGGCGAGGCCGATGGCCGCGCCGGCCGCGGCGGCCGCGCCGAGCGTCTTCCAGCCGCCCCACTGGCCCTGCGACAGCGGCTTGTAGAAGCCGCCCCAGTCCCAGAAGCCCGGTTCGGAGCAGCCGAGGCAGCCGTGGCCGCCCTCGACCGGCCATCCGGCGCCGCCGTTCCACTTGATCGTGGCGCACGCGTTGTAGGTGACGGGACCCTTGCAACCGACCTTGAACAGGCACCAGCCCTGCTTCGCGCCCTCGTCGTCGAACGTCTCGGCGAACTGGCCGCGCTCGTAGAACGGGCGGCGGTAGCAGCGGTCGTGGATGCTCTGGCCGTAGAAGGCCTTCGGCCGGCCAAGATGGTCCAGCTCGGGGAGCTGGCCGAACGTCAGGTATTGCGCGAGGACGCCCGTGATGGCCGTCGGGATCGGCGGGCAGCCGGGGACGTTGATGACCGGCTTGTCGATGCCGGCATCCTTGAGCACCTCGGTGACCGACAGGGCGCCGGTCGGGTTGGGCTTGGCCGCCGGGATGCCGCCGAACGACGAGCAGGTGCCGACGCAGACGATGGCCGCAGCACCCTTGGCCGCCTCGACGAAGATGTCGTAGTTGCTGTGGCCGCCGATGCAGGAGAAGGCCTTGTCCCTCGTCGGGATCGAACCGTCCACCGCGAGCAGGTACTTGCCGAAGTTCTCCTTCATGACCGCGGCACGCGCTTCCTCGGCCTGGTGGCCGGCGGCGGCCATGAGCGTCTCCTGGTAGTCCAGTGAGATCGTGTCGAAGATCAGGCCCTCGAGCGACGGCGCGTGCGAGCGCGTGATCGACTCGGTGCATCCGGTGCACTCCTGGAACGGCAGCCAGATGACCGACGGCCGCTTCGCGTTCTCGAGTGCCCTGGCCACCTTCGGGATCATCGTCGGGGGCAGGGCCATCAGCGACGTCGTTGCCGCCACGAATTTCATGAAGCCGCGCCGCGAGACGCCTTTCGCCGCCAGGACTTCACCCAAGGTTTGTTCTTTGCGCATTGCCCACGAACCCCTCTGGTAAGAGTGATCGTCAGCGGCGAAATGCGGCCGGCCCAGGCGCGGGTCAGTCGGATTCTCCGCTGAGCCTCCGAGTCAAGAGATCAAGACCGACACGCACGTCGGCTTCCTGCGCGAGCAGGATCTCCGGTATGCGGGTGACTTCGACGTAGCGGCCGACGACCTCGTTGGCCGCGTTGAAATGCGTGATGCGCCAGACGCCGCTGAACTGCGTCTCGTAGACCTGGCTCGGGCCCATGGCGTCGAGCATGACCTTGACCTCGCCGGTGCCGAGCGCACCGTCGATCCTGTCGAACTCGCCCGGTGCGAGCGGGATGGAGCCCAGGTCGATCGTCGTCGGTTCGCCGCTCGCGAGCAGGCGCTCGAGCGCATGGCGGACCTCGTGCAGCAGCGGCAGGACGTTCAGCGTGAACGCGTCGATTTCCTCCGGCGCCGAAGGCTCGACCTTCACGCCGATCGACCCGAGCGCTTCGTTCATGCGTTCAGTGCTCATGCGGCGACCCGTCCTGCGTCTTCGTTCCACCGGCGCACGAAGGCGACGGCGCGTCGGGAGGCTTCCTCCAGCGCTGCGGCGACCGGCGGCGAGCAGGTCTCGCTCCAGTCGATCAGCTCGGGCTGGATGCCGACCAGGGCGCGGCGCTGCGGGAAGCAGCCCGACAGTCGCGCCATGTTCATGAGGTCGCAGAGGCCCACCTCGTGCACGCTGCGCCGCGGCCGGCCGAGGAATTCGTCCATCGCGGGCCCTTCGAAGCTGGCCACGGTGCCCGCCGGCGCGTTAAGTTGTGCGGCGTCGAGCACGATCAGGCGCTCGTAGGCCTCGAGGGTCGGCAGCAGCGTGAAGGCCAGCGTGCCGCCATCGAGGAGGTCGACGTCGGCCGTGTCGTCGAGCAGCGCGCGGACGCGCTCGAGCGCGTGCACGCCTGCGCCTTCGTCGCCGAGGAGGGTGTTGCCGATGCCGAGTATGAGGGTGGTCTTCAAGCTTGCCTGCCGTGCGTACGCGAGGCCGCGACCGCCGCTGCGCGTGCTTTCTGGCTGCGCTGGCCGTGCGACTTTATAGTGCGTGCGGCGCCGAAGCCGCACTCCGGGCATTTACCTATTTTTATAGGCGTGCGGCGTCTGCGAGCCTCGCGCGCGATGTGGTCCCGACGCAGGAGTGACCCCAACCATGTGCCTGGCCGTTCCAATGAAGATCAAGCGCATCGACGGCTTCGCCGCGACGTGCGAAGCCAAGGGCATCGAGCGCGAGGTGAGCCTGTTCATGCTGCAGGGCGAGCCGCTCGAGGTCGGCGACCACGTGCTGATCCACGTGGGTTACGCCATCCAGAAGGTGAGCGAGGCGGACGCCCGCTCCGCCTGGGACCTCTTCGACGAGATCCTCGAGCATGCATGAGCTCGCGGTCTGCCAGGCCCTGATCGAGCAGGTCGAGCGCGTCGCCCGCGAGCACGCCGCCCGCCGCATCGTGTCGGTCAGGGTGTCGGTCGGGCCGCTGTCGGGCGTCGAGCCGGCGCTGCTCGAGCACGCCTGGCCGCTGGGCGCCGCCGGCACCGTGGCCGAGCAGGCCGAGCTGATCGTCGAGACCGTCCCGGTGCGGGTGCGGTGTCGCACCTGCCGGGCCGAGACCGGGGCTGCCGCGAACCGGTTGCTCTGCGCGGCCTGCGGGGCCTGGCAGGTCGACGTGGTCGCCGGCGAGGAAATGTTGCTGCAGCGCGTCGAGATCGAGACGGCCGCCGAGCCCGTCCGCTGATGCGCGGTCCGTGGGCGCCCGGCCGGCAACGGCGGCGCCCCGTCATGCCGAGCAAAGAGGTGGTACGCCATGTGTCGTGACTGCGGTTGTTCCCTGGGTCCGTCCGCCGCGCGGGCGCCCTTCGCCGCGCAGGCCGCGGCCACACCGGCGCACGGGCGCGTCGAATCGATCGAGGTCATCACCGCGATCCTCGACGCCAACGACGCGGTGGCCGCGCACAACCGCGGACACTTCGACGCGCACGGCGTCGTCGCGATCAACCTGATGTCCTCGCCGGGGTCGGGCAAGACATCGCTGCTCGAGTCCACGATCCGCGCGCTCGCGGGCGAGTTCGGCATCGCGGTCATCGAAGGCGACCTCGCGACCGAGAACGACGCCGCGCGCATTCGCGCCTGCGGCGTGCCGGCCGTGCAGATCACGACCGGCAACGCCTGTCACCTCGACGCGCAGATGGTGCACGATGCGCTGCACGACCTGCCGCTCGCCGGGCTCGACTTGCTGTTCGTCGAGAACGTCGGCAACCTCGTCTGTCCGGCGAGCTTCGACCTTGGCGTGCACCGCAACGTCACGCTGCTGTCGGTGCCCGAGGGCGACGACAAGCCGGCCAAGTACCCGGTGATGTTCCGCGGCGCCGACCTCGCGCTGATCACCAAGGTCGACCTGCTGCCGCACATCGAGGAATTCAGCGTCGAGCGCGCGCGGGCGTCGCTGCGTCAGGTCGGGTTCGCCGGCCCGATCCTCGAGCTGAGCAAGCGCGGCGGCGCGGGCTTCGACGCCTGGCTCGCCTGGTTGCGCAACGAAGTCGCGACGCGTCGCGCGGCGGCGGCCTGAGCCGCCGCAAGGGGGAAGCGAAGATGACCACCGGAGCCGAATGGCTGGAGCGCATCCGCGCGCTGCCGCTGCCGCCGTCCATCAAGGTGATGAACGTCTGCGGCGGGCACGAGCGCTCGATCACGACGGCGGGCCTGCGCAAGGCCATCCCGTCGAACATCGAGCTGGTGCCGGGGCCGGGATGCCCGGTCTGCATCTGTCCGGAAGAAGACATCTACGAGGCGATCCAGCTCGCGCTGCACGAAGGCGTCATTCTGGTCGCCTACGGCGACATGCTGCGCGTGCCGGTCAACGCACCAAGGAGTGAGCCGCGCTCGCTCGAGCAGGCCAAGGCCGCGGGCGCCGACGTACGCCCGATCGCGAGCCCGCTCGAAGCCGCGAAAATCGCCACCGACCACCCGTCGCGCCAGATCGTGTTCCTGGCGGCAGGGTTCGAGACCACCACGGCGCCGGCGGCCGCGCTGCTCGCGCAGGGTGCGCCCGACAACCTGCTGTTCCTGATGTCCGGCCGCCTGACCTGGCCGGCCGTCGCCATGCTGCTCGATTCCGGCGAGCCCGGCTTCGAGGCATTGATCGCGCCGGGCCACGTCTCCACGGTCATGGGCCCGGAGGAATGGGAATTCGTGGCCCGCGACCACCGCATCCCGACGGCGGTCGCCGGCTTCGCGCCGGAATCGCTGCTCGCGGCACTCTATTCCGTGTTGCGGCAGAAGCTCGAGGGCAAGTGCTTCCTCGACAACTGCTATCCGCAGGTCGTGCGGCCCGGTGGCAACAAGGTCGCCCAGCGCTGCATGCAGCAGACCATGGACGTCGTCGACGCGAACTGGCGCGGCATCGGGTCGATCCCGAAGTCCGGCTACGCGCTCAAGCCGCATCTCGCCGCGCACGACTCGCGCCAGCAGCTGCGCTCATACACCGAGATGTCGCGCAAGCGGGCGGGGGAGATGCCGCCGGGCTGCGACTGCGCCCGCGTCGTGCTCGGCAAGATCTATCCGAACCAGTGCCGGCTGTACGGTCTCGCCTGCACGCCGCGCTCGCCCATCGGGCCCTGCATGGTCTCCGACGAGGGCGCCTGCCGCATCTGGTGGGCCGACGGCGTGCGCGACAACGTCTGGTCCGGCCGCAAGCCGGCGCGGGCCGAAGGCTGACGGCGCGGCTGCCCGGGTGAGCGCATGAACGCGCCGGCCGACGCCGCCGTCGCCGCGACGGCATTCGTCGCGGAATCGCGCCGCCTGCTGCTGCGCGGGCGCGTGCAGGGCGTGGGCTTCCGCCCGTTCGTGTACCGGCTCGCGCACGAGCACGGCCTCGACGGCTACGTGCGCAACCTGCGCGGCGAGGTCGAAGTGGTGCTGCGCGGTCTGCCCGGGACGCTCGACCGCTTCGCGCGCGAGGTCGTCGAGCGGGCGCCACCGCTCGCGCGGGCGGCGCTCGCCGGCAGCGAGCCGTACGTCGCGGCCGTCACCCCCGGGTTTCACATCGCGCCGAGCACGGCCGCGCTCGAGCCGCAGATCTCGGTGCCGCCGGATTTCTTCTGCTGCCCCGACTGCCTCGCCGAACTGCGCACTCCCGCGGACCGGCGCCACCGCTACGCGTTCATCAACTGCACGCAGTGCGGGCCGCGCTACACCCTGATCGAAGCGCTGCCCTACGACCGGCCGAACACCACGATGCGCGCGTTCCCGCTGTGCCCGGCCTGTCGCGCGGAGTACGAAGACCCGCTCGACCGGCGCTTTCACGCGGAACCCGTCGCGTGCCCGGTCTGCGGGCCGCACCTGGCCTTCGCCCTTGCCGGGCAGGCGGCAAGCCGTGCGTCGCAACGCGCGCAGGCCGACGACGAGGCGGCGCTCGCGGCGGCCGTCGACGTGCTGCGCCGTGGGGAAGTGCTCGCCGTCAAGGGCATCGGTGGTTACCACCTGCTCTGCGATGCGCGCCGGGACGAGGCGGTCGCGCGGCTGCGCCAGCGCAAGCGTCGGCCGGACAAGCCGCTCGCCGTCATGTTCCCGTGGCGCGGCGCGGACGGGCTGGCCGCGGTCACCGACTGCTTCGAACTCGAGCCCGTGGCCCGCGCGGCGCTGCTCGACCCGAGCCGGCCGATCGTGCTGTTGCGCACGGGCGGAGCGCACGGGCTCGCGGCCGGCGTCGCGCCGGGGCTGGCCGAGATCGGCGTGTTTCTGCCCTACAGCCCGCTGCACCAGTTGCTGCTCGAGGCGTTCGGCGGCCCGCTGGTGGCCACGTCGGGCAACCTGAGCGGCGAGCCCGTGCTGACGGACGCCGCCGCAGCCGCCGAGCGGCTCGCGCCGGTCGCCGACGCCTTCCTGCATCACGACCGGCCGATCGTGCGGCCGGCGGACGATTCCGTGATGCGCGTGATCGCCGGTCGGGCGCGACCCCTCCGGCTGGGCCGGGGCCTCGCGCCGCTCGAACTCGAATTGCCGCGGCCGCTGTCGCAGCCGGTGATCGCGGCCGGCGCCCACCTGAAGAACACCGTCGCGCTCGCATGGGGGCGCCGCGTCGTCGTCTCACCGCACATCGGCGACATGGGGACGCTGCGCAGCGAGCAGGTCTTCGCGCAGGTCGCGGCAGACCTGCAGCGGCTCTACGACGTGCGCGCCGAGACGGTGCTGTGTGACGCGCACCCGGACTACGCGACCTCGCGCTGGGCCAGGGCGAGCGGGCTGCCCGTCCACGCCGTGCTGCATCATCACGCACATGCGTCGGCCCTGGTGCAGGAGCACGGCGTCGTCGAGGCGCCCGCGATCGTCTTCGCCTGGGACGGCGTGGGCCTCGGCGACGACGGCACGCTGTGGGGCGGCGAGACGTTCGTAGGCACGCCGGGCCACTGGGAGCGTCGCGCCAGCCTGCGGCCGTTCCACCTGCCGGGTGGCGACCGCGCGGGGCGCGCGCCGTGGCGCAGCGCCGCGGCACTGTGCTGGGACCTGGGTCGCGAGTGTCCGGTGCCGGTGCCGGACCCGATCGTGCGCGGCGCCTGGCAGAAGCGTCTCAACGCGCCGCAGTCGTCTGCGGCGGGGCGCGTGTTCGACGCCGCCGCCGCGCTGGTCCTCGGCGTCGGCGAGACGAGTTTCGAAGGGCAGGGGCCGATGTGGCTCGAGGCGATCGCGCGCCCGGCGCCGGACGCGCCGGACCTGGGTATTGACGCCGCCGCCGGCCGGTTGCGGATCGACTGGGCGCCGCTCGTCGAATGGTTGCTGGCGAACGCCGCCACGCCGGCGGCCGAGCGGGCGGGGGCCGTGCACGCCGCGCTGGCGCAGGCGATCGTGCGGGTGGCGGACCGTCTCCGCGACCAATCCGGCTGCAACGTCGTCGGCCTGACGGGCGGAGTGTTCCAGAATCGGCTGCTGGGGGAGCTGGCGCAGGACGCGCTCGCGGATCGCGGCTTCACGGTGCTCATGAGCGCACAGGTTCCCTGCAACGACGGCGGCCTGAGCTACGGCCAGGTGGCCGACTTCGCGGGCCGCGGGCCCTGACCCCGGCGTTCGCATGCTCTGGTTCGAAAGACCTTTCCTCGCGCTCCTGCGCCACGAATACCGGCGCGGTATGCGTTTCACCGAAGACGAGTCGGCCGACGTCGTGCCGGCCGCGCCGCCGCAGCCGTGCCAGCTCTACGTGCACGTGCCGTTCTGCGAGGTGCTGTGCCCGTTCTGCTCGTTCCACCGCGTGCGCTACGACGAGGCCAAGACCCACCGCTACTTCGCGGCCCTGAGGCACGAGATCCACCTCTACCACGACGCCGGATTCCGCTTCGGCGACGTCTATGTGGGCGGCGGCACGCCGACCGTCGACGCCGTCGAGCTGGTCCGTACGCTCGATCTCGTGCGCTCGCTGTCGCCCGTGCGTACGGTCTCGATCGAGACCAACCCCAATCACCTCGACCGGGACTCGCTGGCCGCTTATCGCGACGCCGGCGTGACCCGCCTGTCGGTCGGCGTGCAGAGCTTCGATGACGGTCTGCTGCGCGGCATGGACCGTCTCGACAAGTACGGCGACGGCCGCCAGATCGAGGAACGCATCGGCGCCGCGATGGGGATCTTCCCGACGCTCAATGTCGACATGATCTTCAATCTGCCGGGCCAGACGCTGGCGATGCTCGACCGCGATCTCGATGTCATCGAGCGGTTGAGGGTCGACCAGGTCTCGTTCTATCCGCTGATGACCGCGCCGACGGCGCGGCACAAGATGGACAAGACCATGGGGCGCGCCGACCCGTCGCTGCGCCACCCGATGTACGAACGCCTGCTGGCGCGGCTGCTCGCCGGGTATCACCCGGCCTCGGCCTGGTGCTTCTCGCGCAACCAGGGCATGTTCGACGAGTACATCATCGACCAGAACGACTACGTCGGCGTCGGCAGCGGCGCCTTCAGCTACGTCGGCGGCGCCTACTATTCGACGACGTTCTCGCTGAACCACTACTGCCGGCGCATCGAGGCCGGTCAGACCGGCATCACGCTGAAGCGTCCCGTCGGGCGCTGGCAGCAGATGCGCTACGACTACCTGGTCCGCCTGTTTGGCGGCGAACTGCGGCGCGACTACGTCGCGCGCCGCTACGGCCGCGGGTTCTGGCTACGCATGGCGCCCGAGATGCTCGCGATGCGCCTCGTGGGTGCGACGCGGCACGACGCCGACGCGATCCGCCTGACGCATCGCGGCATGTACTGCTGGGTGCTGATGATGGCCGAGTTCTTCAACTCGGTGAACGACGTGCGCGAGCAGATGCGCGAGCATATCCGCGCCGAGCTCGACGCCTGGAACGAAGAAGCAACGGTGCCCGTGTCGGCGATCCGCCGGGGCTCAAGCGAGGTGATTCGGTGACGATGCAGGATACCCACGTTTCGCTGGCGCACGGCAACGGCGGTCGCTACATGCGCGAGCTGATCCACGAGATCTTCGCGCGCCACCTCTCCAACCCGCTGCTCGACACGGACTCCGACGCCGCCGTGCTGCCCTGGAGCGCCGCGGACGGCGAGCTCGCGTTCACGACCGACAGCTTCACCGTGCAGCCGATCGAGTTCCCGGGCGGCAACATCGGCTCGCTCGCGGTGCATGGCACCACCAACGATCTCGCCGTGGCTGGTGCGGTGCCGAAATACCTGAGCCTCGGCGTGCTGCTCGAGGAGGGCCTCGAGTTCGTCGTGCTCGAGCGCGTCGTCGCCGGCATCGCCGCGGCCGCGAAGGAAATCGGCGTGGTCGTGGCCGCGGGCGACACCAAGGTCGTGCGGCGTGGCGAGGGCGGCGGCATCTACCTGAACACGAGCGGTATCGGCGTGAAGAATCCCGCGCTGCGGCTCGGCGTGCGCGAGATCCGCGCGGGCGATTCCGTCATGGTCAGCGGCCCGGTCGGCGACCATGGCATTTCCGTGATGCTCGCGCGCGAGCAGTTCGGTCTGCGCGGCGACCTGCAATCCGATGCGGCCAGTGTGCTGCCCATCACGCTCGCGCTCGCCGGGTTCACGGGTCTGCGCTTCATGCGCGACCCGACGCGCGGTGGTCTCGCGACCGTGGCGCACGAGATCGTGCAGGGCAGCGGTCTCGGCGTCTGGCTCGACGAGGCGTGCGTGCCGGTACGCGATTCGGTGCGCTCCGTGTGCGAGATGCTCGGTTACGATCCCTGGTTCCTCGCTTGCGAGGGGCGCGTGGTCGCAGTCGTCGCGGCTGAGCAGGCAGAGGCCGCGCTCGCGGCCGTGCGTGCGCTGCCATCGGGCCGTGACGCGGCGATCATCGGGCAGGTGCGCGCGGAGCCGCGGCGCGTCGTGCTGCGCACGCCGATCGGCGGCGAGCGCGTGATCGAGGAGCTCGAGGACGACCCGCTGCCGCGCATCTGCTGAGGCGTCACGGCTGCCACAGCGGCGCGACATCCATGTAGATGAAGTACTTCACCGCGAGTCCGCTGCGGAAGTACAGCACGTCGACGAACGGAATCGTCACTGTCGAGCCGTCGAGACGCGTGTACACGCACGTGCCCTCGCATACGGCGCTGTCGTCATCGCCCCAGGTCCGCAGGACGTCGTGCTCGCTGCCGCGGATCGAAGCCCAGAAAGCGTCGACGGCGGCGCCGATGGCCGCGTGACCGACGGCGCACGGGCCGTTGGCGAAACGGAACTCGCAGTCCGGCGCCAGACGGGCGACGAATCCCCGCGTGTCCTTCGCATCGATCGCCCTGCAGAGATCGATCCACCAGCCCCGGTCGTGCATGCGGCCTCCCGTCGTCGAGAGCGGAGGCGGCGCAGTGTGCCATGCGCGACGTCATGCGTCAGGCGGCGGGCCGCGCGCCCCTCGTCTGTCCTGGCGCTCATCGGCAGCGGCGCAACACGGATCGCGAAGAGTCCACGATCGACATGGGTATTGGCCGAGACCGCCGCCGACCGCAGCGGACTCGTGTGAGAGTCGTTTGCAAATGACTCGCAACATCGTGACCGGCTGGTTTCAGCGCATTCCGGAAAGTTCCCCACGACGCAGGAAAACTTCGGTATTCCGAAATTATTGCGCTGCGTTGCGCTCACTAACATGGCCCCCGACATCAAAGGACCGGCGGAGGTCCAGGTTTTTCTGCCCGACCAGAATCGGGTGAGGGAGTCACCAATGAGACTGAGCAGATTGCGAAGCGCACGAGGAATCGTGCCGCTCTTTGCGCTGTTGGCGCTGGGCGCCGGCATGGCCGGCTGCTCGGGCGACGATGGCAAAGATGGCGCGCAAGGCCCCGCGGGTCCTGCGGGCCCCGCCGGTCCCACGGGCGCCACGGGCGCCACGGGCGCTACGGGCGCCACGGGTCCGGGGCTCGATCCGATCGCCTCGGCCAGACCTGAAGGCTGCATCACCTGTCACGGCAACGCCGGTCCGGAGCATCAGGACATCTACAAGGATTACCTGGATGCCAAGACCAGGAGCAACTACCGGCTGAACATCGTTTCGGTCGCGGCGGCACCCAACGTCGCCGAGCCCGCGAAGTTCGACGTGACGATGAACTTCACGGTCGAGCAGAAGGATGTCAACGGCATCAACTGGGTTCCCTACGTCGATGCGGGTCTGGCGAACCTCAACCAGAAGCGCTTTGCGGTCCAGGCGCTGTTCCCGGCTGATCCGAACGGCTACCTGACGCAGGCGGCGTACACGGTCAGCCTCGGCACGATCACCAGCGTGGGCGGCGGCGCCTACACGGCCGTCGCGTCCAAGGCCGCGGTGGATCCGGTGGCGCAACCGGGTGGCTGGCAGGCTTATGGCTACATCGCCAAGGCGCCTCTCGACGTCGAAGGCATGGTGCTCTATGCCGACGTGGCGGACGACGGTCTGACCGGTGGCGGCGCGGTACCCTATGTGTCGAAGGCCAGTGTCGAAGGCTGCGAGGACTGCCACGGCGCACCCTATCTGAAGCACGGCTATCGTGCGGCGGCGGTGGATGGTCTCGGCGACTTCGCCGCGTGCAAGGAATGCCACTACGACGACCGCACCGGCGGCCACTTCTCGTGGCAATGGATGGTCGACGACCCGTATGCCTGGGCGACCAATACCCTGGCCGAAGGCTCGCTGCCCGTCGAGATCAAGACGAAGTATGCGTACAAAGCCAGCACGATGCAGGACACGCACCAGACCCACGCGATGGAGTTTGCGTATCCGCAGTCGATGGCCAACTGCGTGCAGTGCCACAGGACGCCCGACAAGATCGCCGCTGTCACCGACGACAGCGAGTTCAAGATCGAGACCTGCAAGAGCTGCCACCCGGTCGACGGCAAGGATGCATGGGCCAGCCAGAAGTACAACCAGGCCAAGCGCGCTCCTGCCCTCGAGGAACTGTGGACGGCGATCAACGTCGCGTCGTTCCATGACGTCAATGCACCCTGCACCGACTGCCACAAGGCGGGTGGCGCAGGCAGCCAGTTCTCCGAGTATCACAGCGGATACGATGCGAAGATCTACGCCGCCGCCGGCATCAAGTATGCCGACGACCCGGCGAACAAGGTCTCCATCACGTCCGTGACGAAGACGGGCGACGTGCTGGACGTCAGGATCAGCGCGGGCAACCTCAACCTCGTGCCCGAGCTGAACATCTCCTTCTACGGCTATGACAGCAAGCACATGCTCGTCAGCTCGCATACCCGCGACGCCGGCGAGGCCACTTGCTACAACGACCGCGCAGCGGATCCGCTCAATGCGCCGAAGGTCGGCTGCCGTTACGAGATGGCGATCGACGGCAACCCGGTCTCCACACTGCAGACCAACCGGCTCTACACGGTCATGCCTGACAGCGCGCCGGGCGCCTGGCACGTGCAGGTCAGCCTCGCCGGCTATGTCCAGCCGGCGGCAACGGGCCTCGCCAGCATCCCGACGTTGATCACCTCGGGCAAGGTCAAGAAGGCCGAAGTGACGGTCCTGTCAGAACTCGAGAACGCCGCAGGCGATCTCGTGGCGCTGCCGGCCGTTTCCCAGACCTTCAGCCTGGCCGACATGAGCGTGGTTGCGAACTACTTCAAAGCCGAGAACGCGGTCGTCGACGTCGCCAAGTGCGACGCCTGCCACGCGGCCCTCGGCACGACGTTCCACGAAGGTTCGTACAGCGGCAACATCACGGTGTGCCGCACCTGCCACGTGACGACGTCGGGTGGTGCGCTGCTCGAGATGCAGTCCCGCGGCATCGACTCGTATGTCCACGCGATCCACAAGTTCCAGCCGTTCGGCGTGCAATACGTCGATTTCAGCGACCCGGTCTACGCCAAGCGTTTCTGGGAGCACACTGAAGCCGGCTTCCCGAACTTCACGATCAAGAACTGCGAGGCGTGCCACGTCGCCCCGGGAGCCACTGTGCCTGGATCGACGGCGACGTACCCGGCCCGGCCGACGTACAACCCGGCGGACAACACCACTTCGCTGCCTGGTCTCGAATCGGCGGCTGCGAAGCTGACGCAGGGCTGGTACGACCTGGCAACCGGTGCCCCGACGGCGGGTCCGCGCAAGATCGGTGCGGTTCCGGCGCTGGTGACGGGCCCTGCGTCACGTTCGTGCGGCGGCTGCCACAAGGCAGTGCTGATCAACGAGGACGACGAGGCCGAACTCGCCGCGTTCAACTCGCACGTCGCGATGGGCGGCTACAACGTCACGAGCGATGCATCCGGTAGCTATGTCTACAAGATGATCGAGCAGATCCAGAACTACTTCAAATAAGCAGTAGTTCCGGAAGATGACGAGCGAGGCGGGCCTTCGGGCCCGCCTCTTTCTTGCTCACTCGACGGTGACCGCGGCGTTCTCGACCAGCACGGGGTACTGGTAGCCCATTCCGAAGTCCTTGTTGAGCGTCACGGTACCGGTTACCAGCACGGTGTCGCCGATCTTCGGCGCCGGCGTCGTCGTGGTGGTCACGGTCAGGTCGTTCGTGCCTTCCGCGCCCGAGCCGTCGCGCACGTGCAGCCAGTCCATGTTCATGACGCCGGCGTTGACCTTGACGACTTTGCCGCGCACGACGACCTTCTGGTTCTGCAGCGCGTCCTTCTCTGCGTACACTTCGGCCACCGTCCTGCCGCCCTCGGCCCTGGCGATGCCGGCCAGGTCGATCTCCGCACCGGGGCGGGCCATTGGATGGTTTTCGGGGACGGTGGCGGGTGCAGCGGCGGTGGGGGCCGGAGCGGTCGCGACGGAGGCGGCGGTATCCTGCGGCTTCTTGCTGTCGCAGCCAGACAGGGACACGGCGGCGCCCAGCGCGAGCACGGTGGCAATGGTTGCCTTCGACACGGGGGAATCTCCAATGCAGATGGGTAGGGAATGCCCGGGACGCGGCAGTCTAAAGGACGCGCCTGCTCTTGCTAATAGCCGTCCGTTGCCGTCGCACCGCACGAGTCCGCGATGACGGAGCAACGCGCATAGGGGGATATACGAGTACGAGCCCCATGGACCGGCACCTACTATCGCTGCGAAAAACCCGGTCCACCCAGGCCGGTCCGGACAGCCGACCGTTACGATGCATCACGAACCAGTCAGGAAACCGTATGAAACGTTCTAGCGCGCGGGGTCTGCGGCCACGGACGCGCCGGCCCCTGTTTGCGGTGCTGGCGCTGGCCGCTGCCCTCGGGATGGCGGGTTGCGAGAACGACGGTGGTGCCGCGGGGCCGGACGGGCCCTCGGGCGGCGGCGACCCGGGCCAGACCGGGCCGACGGGTCCGACCGGACCGGCCGACGTCCCCATCCTGGAGGGTGGCGACGTCACGGGCGTCGGCAACGGCTCGGCGCTGACGGCCCAGCAGATCGCCGACATCGGCACGCTGGTTGCGACCCTCGACAGCGCCACGGTCAGTGGCAACAGGCCGGTCATCGAACTCACTGTCACGACCGACAAGGGCGGCAAGGTGCTCGGTCTCGCGGCGACCGCGTTGCGGCTGGGCGTCGCAAAACTGGTGCCCGCGACGGGCGGCATGCCCTCACGCTGGCAGAGCTACATCAACCGCAGCGCGGCCCCGAGCGTGGCCACGCCGACGCTGCCGAGCGCGATCCAGGCGACCACGGAGAGCGGCGTTGCCGCCGGTTGGACCGAACTCGGCGCGGGCCGCTACCGCTATGCTGCCACGACGGATCTCGCGGCCGTCACGACGCCGATCGCCGTGACCTACGAGCCAACCCTCACGCACCGCATCAGCATCGCACTCGAGCTTGCGGGCAATGCACGCGCGCTCGCGCCCGACAATCCGTTCCTCGACTTCGTGCCGGCCGGCGGGACGCCCGCGAGCAAGCTGATCGCGGCGACCGACAAGTGTCAGGCCTGTCACGTGCGGTTCGCCGAACACGGCGGCCCGCGTCGCGACGTCGAATACTGCGTCGTCTGCCACAATCCGGCCACGATCGATCCCGACGCCGGCGAGTCGGTGGACCTCGGCTACATGGCGCATTCGATTCACCGTGGCGAAGCGCGCTCGAACGCGTACGTCGTCTACGGCTTCGGCGGCACGCAGTTCGACTTCCACGACGTGACCTATCCGCAACCCGCGAGCTTCTGCGAAACCTGCCACGAGCAGTCGACCGCGGCCCCGCAGGGCGACGACTGGATGTCCAATGCGACGGCAGCGGCCTGCGGCGGATGCCACGACGCGGGGCTCGCGAAGACGGGCCCCAGCCCGACGACGGGGCAGTACACGTATACGTACACTCACTCCGAGGCCGTCATGCTGCCGCCCAGCTATGTCGCGGCCGACGGCACCTGCACGGGTTGCCATGGCCCGGCCCGCACTGCGGGCGACAATCTGGTCGTGCACCAGCGCGACGTGGACCGCCAGCGCATCGAGCAGGGCGGGCTGTTCACGTACGAGATCCTCTCCATCGCGGACGCGGCCGTCGGCAAGGCACCGAAGGTGACGTTCCGCCTGCTCGACGCCGACGGTGCACCGCTCGACGTCAAGGCCCTGACCGCCGCGAACGGCAGCCTGCGCCTCGACTTCGCGTGGTCGACGCCGGACGTGCACAACGTCGCGGACGTCGCGGGCAATGCCTACCAGACCAGCCGTGGCCAGGCGCTCGTCGTCGACCTGATCGCGAACACGGCGAGCGTCGTCGCGAACGGTGATGGTACGTTCAGCTACACGCTGTCGCAGCCGCTGCCCGCGAGCTTCGCGGACGCGACGCTCGGCACCGGCCTGATGGTCGTGCTCGAGGGGCGCCGGCTGATGCCGGACGGTTCGCGCGCCTATCCCGAGAGCGCGGTCGCCTACAGCGGCACGCCGCGCGAGACGCTCGTGGACCAGGCGAGGTGCGAAAGCTGTCACTTCCGCCTGGCGGCGCACGGTGGCAATCGCGTGGGCAGCCCGCAGGTCTGCCTCGTGTGCCACAACTCGAGCGTGGGTGGGCAGTGGGTCGTCGGTGGCGTGACCGAGGATTTCGGCTCGGTGGCGCTCGGGCCGATGCTGCACAGCCTGCATTCGAGCAACCTCGCACCCTTCGGTCCGGTCACGTATCCGCAGGAGCTCGCGCGTTGCGAGGGCTGCCACGTGCCGGGCAGGTACGGGACCGCCCGCGCGTCGGCGCTGCCGCTCACGGTGGACGCCGGCACTTCGGCGACGGCGGACGCGGCCGCGCTCGCGTGGCAGGACGATCTCGCGGATTCCGCCACGGCAGGCACCTGCAAGGGCTGTCATACGACTGCGGAGGCGCAGTCGCACATGCTGTCCCAGGGCGGTGCCTTCGCGGTGCCGAAGACCCTCATGCCGTCGGCGGCCGTCGAGGGTTGCGCAACCTGCCACGGCGCGGGGCGCACCTTCGACACGGCGGTGCTCCACTGCAGCACGCTGCCTTTCGGACAGTGCACGCAGTGAAGACGTCGAACCTTCACCCAGACGCGCGTCGCGGGAGCGGCGCGCGTGGAATGCCAGGCGCCAGCCTGCAGGCCGGAGTCGCACGATGACAACGAAGCGTAAGTTCGGAAGGGCGCTCGCGCAGGCGTGCCTGTTCGCCAGCCTCGGCGCGGTGGTCGCGGGCCTCGGCGGTTGCAGCGGCGACGATGTGGACGCGCAGAGGCCCGAGCAGCCCGGCGGGGAGTTCCCGCCGCAGCCAGGTACGGGCGCGCCGATTTCCGTGACGTCCGCGACGACGATCGTCGCCTCGATCCAGCGCGTCACCGTGCCGGACGACGGCAAGCCGGTCGTCGAGGTGTACCTCAAGGACGACCATGGCTACTCGCTCACGGGCCTGCCCGCGGCGAACATCCGCTTCGTGCTCGCGCGTCTCGAGCCGGCCGCGAACGGCAACTCGAGCACATGGCACGCGCTCACGCGCCGCGTCGACCCGTTTCCGGGCACGCCCGCACCCGTGCCGGCGGAGGCCGTGACGGGCACTGGCCCGGCCAGCCAGGCGACGACCGAGACGGCCACGTCCGGCGTCTGGACCGAGAGGGGCAGCGGTGTCTACACGTACCAGTTCCTGCAGGGCCTCAAGGCCGACCCCGCGGTGCCGTTCGACGGCACGATGCCGCATCGCGTCGGCCTCGAGATCCGGCTGGGCAGCCCCGTGGTCCCGGCCAACAATCCGACGTTCACCTTCAACCCGGTCACGAACCTGCCGATCGAGTCGGGCCGCGAGATCGTCGACAACGACACCTGCAACGCGTGCCACGACAACCTCGTGTTCCACGGTGGCGCACGCTTCGACCTGCAATACTGCGTGATGTGTCATGAGGCCTATTCGAGCGACGCGCAGACGGGCAACACCATCGACCTGAAGGTGATGATCCACAAGATCCACTCGGGCGAGGCGCTGCCGAGCGTCGCGGCGGGGCGTCCCTACGGCTTTTTCGGCAACCGCAATGCGTGGAGCGACTTCAGCCACGTCATCTATCCGCAGGACCGGCGCAACTGCACGACCTGCCACGAGGAGAGCGACGAGGACACGCCGCAGGCGAGCAACTGGCGCGTCACGGTCAACACCGCGACCTGTACGTCGTGCCATGACGACGTCGACTTCGCCACCGGCGCCAATCACGGCGGCGTTGCCGCGACCGACGACACCTGCACGTCCTGTCACGGCCCGTCGTCGGGCGTGGCGAGCGTGCAGCAGGCGCACGTCATTGCCGAGCAGGCCGCGGCCGCGAAGTTCGCCTACGAAGTGCTGAACGTCACGAACACGGCGCCCGGCCAGCGGCCGACGGTCACGATCCGCGTGGTCGATCCGACCAACGGCAATGCGCCGTACGACATCAGGGCCGCGGGCGGCCCGTTCCAGAACTCCTCGGCCTCGCTGGCGGTCGACATCGCGTTCTCGACGCGGCCCGATTTCACCAACACAGGCAGTGGCTCGGCACCCACGCCTACGTCGGGAACACCCGCACAGCCCATCCGCATCGACTTCAAGGCGAGCGGCGTCGCCGACCCGACGTACCCCGGCGGTTTCACCGCCACGGCCACGCTGCCGATTCCGGCGACGGCCACGGGCTCGGGTGAAGCCCTGATCGAGGGGCGCCCCGCCGTCGACGCGAATGGCGACGGCACGCTGGACCGGCTCGCCGTCACGTCGGTCGGCAAGGCCTTCGCGATCACGGACCCTGCCGCGTCGGCCTATCGCCAGGTCGTGGACATCGAGAAGTGCAACGACTGCCACGAGCAGCTCACGTTGCATGGCAACAGCCGGACGGGCAACGCCGAGCTGTGCGCGGCGTGCCACAACCCGAACGCCACGGACATCAACCGGCGCGTGGCGGGCTCGCAGTGCGAGAGCGTCACGGGCACGCTCGACGACCAGACCATCGACCTGAAGTACATGGTCCACGCGATCCACGCCGGAGCGCAGCTCGGCGTGAGCTACAAGGTCTGCGGCTACAACAACACCGGCTACGATTTCGGCCACGTCGCGTACCCGGGCAAGGTCAATAACTGCGAAGGCTGCCACCTGGCCGGCACGTATTACCCGCCGAATTCCGCGACGGCGGTTGCCACGACGATCGACGCGGGTCCGGACCGTTCGACGCCCGCAGACGACGTCGCGATCACCGCCGGCGCCGCGGCCTGCTCGGCCTGCCACGCCGATGCGAAGGCGCGGCAGCACATGCAGTTGAACGGCGCGTCGTTCGACGCGGTGAAGGCCGCCGACAGCACGACGCCGGCGGCGCCGGTCGAGACCTGTGGCAACTGCCACGGCGCGGGTCAGCCGGCGGACGTCGCGACCGCGCACGGTGTCGGCGAATTCCAGTACAACGAGTGACGCGCAATCAGAGACGGACGCAAAAAATGAAGTCATCGCAAGCGTTCAAGCGCGGCGCCCTGGCGCTGGCGCTGCTCCTCGGGCCGGTGCTCTGTTTCGCCGCCGTACCGGCCGGCGCGCCGAATGCGGCTGCGCCTTACAGCGCGAAGGGCGCGGACACGTGCCTGAGCTGTCACGAGGGGCCCGAGGTCAACGGCGTGTTCCACGGCGCGCATGCGGCCCAGGGCGACGTGCGTGCGCCGTTCGGCAAGGGGCAGTTGCAGTGCGAGGCCTGTCACGGCCCCGGCGGCAATCACGCGAAGCGCGTCAAGAAGGGCGACAGGCGTCCGCCGATGATCCGGTTCGGCCGCAAGGTCGAGACGCCGGTCGCGGTGCAGAACGCGATGTGCCTCGGCTGCCACGAGAAGTCGCAGCCGTCGGGCTGGCACGTGGGCCCGCACGATGCGAACCAGGTCTCGTGCGCGGCCTGCCACGACAGTCACGCGGCGAAGGACGCCGTGCTCGCGCGCAGCACGCAGCCCGAAGTGTGCTACGGCTGCCACGTGGCCGAGCGCGGGCAGTTCCAGCGTCCGTATGCGCATCCGGTGCGTCAGGGCAAGATCGGCTGCAGCGACTGCCACGATCCCCACGGAACCACGGCCGACAAGCAGCTCGTCCGCTCGACCGTCAACGACACCTGCTACGAGTGCCACGCCGAAAAGCGCGGCCCGCTGCTGTGGGAGCACGAGCCGGTCAGCGAGGACTGCTCGAGCTGCCACAGCCCGCACGGTTCGAGCAACCGCGGCATGGTCAAGCTGCGCGGCCCGCTGCTCTGCCAGTCCTGTCATTCGCAGCAGGGTCATCCGGGCGTCGCGTACGGCCCGCAGTCGCTGCCGGGAGGCAGCTCGCCGGCCATCGCCGTGCCGCTCGGCAATTGCACGAACTGCCACACCCAGGTCCACGGCTCGAACCACCCCTCGGGCTGGTCGCTGACACGGTGACTGTCATGGAACAACGCAGAAGCCAGATCCTCTCGCTCGCCGTCGTCACGGCGCTCGTCGCCGCCTCCGGCGCGGTGGCCGCGCAGGAAGCGGGTCCGCCACCGGCGGCCACGGCGACGCCATCCGCCACGGCTGCACCGGCCGAAACGCCCGCGCCGGACACGTCGAACTGGGCTTGCAAGAAGTGCCCGTTCCCGAAGGGCTATGCGGCCACGGCCGACATCGGCGGCGGCTACCTCGACGACGCCAGCGCCAGATTTGGCGACTACACCGGCCTCGACGAGGACGGCGGCTACGTCGTCGCCGATGCCGAAGGCGGGGTCAGGCTCGATTCCGGCTACGGCCTCGATTACGCGCTGCAGGACCTCGGGCTCGAGTCCCGCTCCGCTGCCATCGAGGGCGGCAAGCAGGGCGCCTACGAGTTCGGCCTGTCGTACGACCGCGTGCCGCACACGATCGCCGACACCGGCGAGAGTATCTACCGCGGCGTCGGCAGCGCCGACCTGACGCTGCCCGCGGGCTGGGTGCCAGCCGGCTCGACCTCCGGCATGACGGCGCTCGACGCCAGCCTGCGCCCCGTCGACGTGGGCTACGACCGCGACCGCTACGGGCTCTTCGGCCGCTTCTTCCTCGGCGACGCATGGTCGTTCGGGCTCGACTACCGTCGCGACGAGCGCAGCGGCATCCGCAACAAGTACGCGTCGTTCGGCAGCGTCGCGGTCGAGTCGCTGCGCCCGCTCGACGACGCGACGGACCGGCTGAACGCCACCGTGCGTTACCAGGGCGCGCGCTGGTTCGCGCAGCTCGGCTACTACGGCTCGATCTACGACACGAAGACCGCGGTCTACCGGTTCGGCAATCCGTTCACGCCGTTCGTCGCCGGTGGCGACATCGGGCAGGCCGCGCTCGAGCCGGACAACAGCTACAGCGAGCTGGCCGTGTCGATGGGCTGGTACGGCCTGCCCGGCCGCACGGCCATCACGCTGTCCGGCGCGATCGGGCAGGGCACCCAGGACACGGACTTCGCGCCGTACACGATCAATCCGACACTCGGCGTCGACGCGCTGCCGTTTGCGAATCTCGACGGCGACGTGAGCGTCACGCGCGCCGACGTCGCGATCAGCTCGCGTCCGCTCGACCGGCTGCGCCTGCGCGGCGCGCTGGCCTACGACGAGCGCGACAACGACAGCCGCCAGGGCGAATTCACCTCGATCGTCCACACCGACCTGTTCCCGCTGACCGACGTGCACGTGAACCCGCTCTACGGCTTCGAGCGCATGCGCGCCACCGGTACGGCCGACTTCGACGTCTACGACGACCTGACCGTCGGCGTCGGCGGCGAATGGCGCAAGGTCGATCGCACCGGCACGACGCAGGAAGTGATGGGCGAGGAAGTGCTCGACGGCTACGGCCGCGCGCAGTACCGCCCGAGCGGCTGGCTCGGGTTCGTCGTGCGCGGCGGCGTCGAGGAGCGCGAACCCGACTCGTACGACGAGGACGTGGCCACGACCCTGTACAACCAGAACCCGCTCATGCGCAAGTACCAGATGGCCTACCGCTATCGGGCGTACGGCGAGCTGCTCGCCGACGTCGCGGTCGGCTCGCTGCCGGTGACGCTCGGCCTGAGCGCGCACTACGGCGACGACAGCTACCTGCAGTCGACCATGGGCCTGGTGTCCGGCCTGGATCGCCGCTACGGCGTTGACGTCAACTGGACGGTCAACGAGAAGATCGCGGCGTATGCCTCGCTCACGCGCGAAAAGATCGACTCGAAGACCAGGAACAGCAGCACCTTCGGCTGGCCCGACTGGCGCGGCGACGTGCAGGACGACTACGAGACCTATGGCGCGGGCGCGACCGCACAGCTCACCGACAAGCTGCGCCTGAACCTCGACTACACCTACGGCGACGGCAAGCAGCACCAGACCATCACGGGAGTCGCGGCCGGTGCGTTCCCGTCCGTGTCGAGTCAGCTCAGCTCGTTCAAGGCCGACCTCACGTACGGCGTGAACCGGCGCGCGGACGTCGTGCTGACGTGGTGGTACGAGTCGCTCGAGACCTCGGACTGGGCGTTCCAGCCGCAGCCGGCCGTGCTGCCCACGCTGCTTGGCCTGGGCGTCGATCCCTACAACTACGACGTCAACTACGTGACGCTGTCGTTGCGCTACCGGTTCGGCGGCGCCGTGCCGCCGGCGGAAGAGGAGGCTAAGGAATAGGGGAGGCGAACAGCGCGCCGGCGAACAGCAGGATCGACCCCACGGTCTGCAGGCCGATGGTCATTTCGATGCTCTTCCTGAGCGCCTCGCGTGGCACGTCCTCGCGGATGCCGGCCGCCGCCTTGAAGCCGCCGGCCATCACGGCCAAAGCGCCGGGCGCGACCCACCACGGCAGCGTGCCCATCAGGATCAGCGCGAGGAGCGCCGCGAACGCCGCGACGTGCAGCAGCCGGTAGCCGAGGCGCGCACCGTCCAGACCCAGCCGCACGACGAGCGTGCGCTTGCCGTTCGCGGCGTCGGCCTTGCGGTCGGGCACCTCGTTGATCCACAGGATCAGCATGACCCAGATGCCGAGCGGCACGGTCATGAGCACGGTGCCGACGTCGAAGACGCCGCTCTGCAGCCAGGCGGCGCCACCGGCAGGCAGCAGGCCGAACGCGATCATCAGGAAGAACTCGCCGACGCCCTTGCCACTCAACTGCAGAGCCGGCGCCGAGTAGGCCCAGGCGATGAAGATGCCGGCGAGGCCGAGCGCGATGACCCAGGGCCCCTTCATCAGCGCCAGGCCGACGCCGAACGCGCAGGCCACGCCAATCAGTGTCCAGCCCCAGCGACGCATTTCCGCGAGGGTCATGATCCGGTTCTGGATGAAGCGCGAGCCACCCGTGTAGGGATAGATCCGCTCCTCGTTGTCGCGGTCGGTGCCGGTGATCTCGTCGCCGACGTCGTTGATGACGTTGCTTGCCCCGTGCACCAGGGCCGTGGCCAGCAGCGCGATCACGGCCACCAGCAGCTCCAGATGTCCGGCCACCGCGGCACCCCACGCCGTGCCGACCAGCACCGGCAGCACCGAGGCGGTGAGGAACTTCGGGCGGGTCGCGAGGAACAGGCGACGCGCCTTGCGCCCGAACCCGTCGCCATCGAGATCCTCGCAGCGCGGTTCGAGCGGCGAAACGGCTTCCTTGATCATGCGATGCTCCCGGTGGACCCAGCGGCGGACGCTAACGACCGGCCGCCCCCCCGGTCAAGGGAAACAGGGGACATTCGCCTGTTTCCGCATACCGTCGCTGGAACCTCCACACACGTCCACGGCAACAGGTGAATGTCCACTATTTCCGCGCGTTGCGGACGCGGACGGCCTCTTCCTGATCCACGGCGTCGAGTTGCTCCTCGATCGCGTGCAGCGATCCGTCGATCTCGGGCAGCAGCACGTTCTCGAGCGCCCGCGCCCGGCGCTCCGTCCGCCGGTATTCGTCCATGAGACGCCGCAGGTTGGTCGCACGCGCGGCCTGTCCGATCAGCCCGGCCACGACGGCGCGGAACGCGGCGGCGCAGCGCCGCAGCTCCGGCGTGTCACGCACCGGCCGTTCCACCGGACGGCAGGCCACATCCTCGAAATGTGCGGCCGCGAGCGGGATGCCGAGGAACGAGCGCGGTTCGACGCGCAGCAGCGCCTCGCGCAGCGGGCACGGCGGCTCGACCGTCAGGTCGTCGAGGCCGTGCACCTCGACTGCCTGCGCCAGCGCCTTGCGGGCGCCGGCCCAGCCCACGTCGAGCTCGCGCTGGGCTGCCGCATGCGCGCGCAATTGCCGCAGCGTCTCCGAGGCGAGCAGCACGCGCTTCTGGTCGAGCAGGTCGTAGCCTTCCTGCACGACGCGGCGTTCGTCGCGCAGTTCGAGCAGCGCAACCCGCGTTGCGGCGACTTCGCCGAATTCAGGCATGAGCGGGCGCGGCCTCGAGGTGACGGCCGATCTGCGCGTTCGACAGGCGTGTCAGCTCGCCGTGCGGCAGGTCGCGCAGCACGTTCCAGCCGGCCTCGAGGCTCTCCTCGAGCACCAGTGCGCGCTCCTGGTGCACGAACCGGCGCTCGAAGCGGTCCGCGAACGTGAGGAAGCGCCGGTCGGCTTCGGGCAGGCCCTGCTCGCCCATCACGCTCGCCAGCACGCGCATGCGCAGCGCCCGCGCGTAGGCTGCGAACAGCTGGTGCGCGAGCGCCGGGTGATCGGGGTCGGTGAAGCCCTCGCCGATGCCGGCGTCCATCAGACGCGACAGGCTCGGCAGCACGCGCACCGGCGGATAGATGCCCTTCCGGTCGAGCTCGCGGTCGAGCACGATCTGGCCCTCGGTGATGTAGCCGGTCAGGTCCGGGATCGGATGGCCGATGTCGTCGCCCGGCATGGTCAGTATCGGCAGTTGGGTCAGCGTGCCCTGCCGGCCACGGATGCAGCCCGCGCGCTCGTACAGCGCGGCGAGGTCGGAGTACATGTAGCCGGGATAGCCCTTGCGGCCGGGAATCTCGCCGTGGCTCGCGGAGACCTCGCGCAGCGCCTCGCAATAGTTCGTCATGTCCGTGAGGATCACGAGCACGTGACGGCCTTCCTCGAAGGCGAGGTACTCCGCCGCGGTGAGCGCATAGCGCGGCGTGAGCAGACGCTGCATGCCCGGCTCGTCGGCGAGGTTGAGGAACATCGCCGTGTGCCCGAGCGCGCCGCTCGACTCCATGGCCAGCCGGAACTGCTCGGCCGTGTCGTGTGGCACGCCGATGCCTGCGAACACGACGGCGAAGCTGTCCTCACTCGACGCCCCGCGCAGGCGTGCGCGCTGCGCGATCTCGGCGGCGAGCCGGTCGTGCGGCAGCCCGCCCGCCGAGAAGAGCGGCAGTTTCTGCCCGCGCACGAGGCTGTTCATCACGTCGATGGTCGCCACGCCGGTCTCGATGAAATCGCGCGGCAGCGCGCGCCAGGCGGGGTTGATCGCGAGTCCCTCGATGCGCATGCGCGCGCGCGCGGCGACCGGCGGGCCGCCGTCGAGCGGGCGCCCGACGCTGTCGAACACGCGGCCGAGCAGGTGCGGGCCGACACCGAACAGCAGCGGTTCGGGGTGGATGCGGATGCGCGTGCCTTCGAGGGTCAGCCCGGCGGTGGCTTCGAGCACTTCGATGATCATCGTCGTCTCGTCGAGCGCGGCCACGCGTCCGAGCCGCGGCGGATCGTTGCCGCGCAGCACCTCGACGGCCGAGTTCAGTCCGACGCGCGCCTCGCGCCGTGCGAACAGCAGCGGCCCCTCGATGCGTGTGACCGCGTTCTCGAGCAGCAGGTCAGCCAGCACGGATCACCCCGGTCTGCAACTGGTCGAACTCATAGTCGATCTGGCGTGGCAACTGGCGCAGCCGCAGCACGTCGTCCTCGCCGAATTCCTCGCCGAGACGCTGCAACTGGCGCAGCAGCGGCAGCGTGGCGAGCCGTACCGGCGCGACGCCCGCGGCGACGGCGGCTTCGGCCCGGTCCATGAAGTGCAGCAGCACGCCGAGCATCGCGACCTGACGCGCCGGCGAGCAGTATCGGTCCACCGGCGAGAACGACGACTGCCGCAGGAAGCCCTCGTTGACCAGGTCGGCGCAGATCAGCTTCGCCTGCTGCTGCGCGGGCAGCGCGTCGCGGCCGACGATGCGGGCCATGCGCTCGAGGTGCGCCTGCGCCTCGAGCAGCTCGAGCGTGCGCTGGCGCTGGCTCAGCCAGTCCGGGTTGCCGGCCGCCTTCCACCAGTCCGCGAGCTCGCGCGTGTCCGAGCCGTAGGAGAGCAGCGGATGGATCGCCGGATAGAAGCGCGCCTGCGCACGCTGGCGATCGAGGGCCCAGAAGCAGCGCACGTAGCGCTTGGTGTGCAGAGTCACCGGCTCGGAGAAGTCGCCGGCCGGCGGGCTGATCGCGCCAATGATGGTCACCGAGCCCTCCTGTCCGCCGAGCGTCCGGACGCGGGCCGCGCGCTCGTAGAATTCGGCCAGGCGCGAGCTCAGGTAGGCCGGGTAGCCGGCCTCGCCCGGCAGCTCGCCGAGGCGTCCGGAGACCTCGCGCAGCGCCTCGGCCCAGCGACTCGTCGAGTCGGCCATCAGCGCGACGTTGAGCCCCTGGTCGCGGAAATACTCGGCCACGGTGATGGCGGTGTAGATGCTTGCCTCGCGCGCGGCCACTGGCATGTTGGATGTGTTGGCGATGATGACGGTGCGTTCGGCGAGCGGCCGGCCGGTGCGCGGGTCGTCGAGCCGCGGGAACTCGTCGAGCACCTCGGCCATCTCGTTGCCACGCTCGCCACAGCCGACATAGACGATGACGTCGGCGTCGCACCACTTGGCGAGCGCTTCCTGCAGCACCGTCTTGCCGGTGCCGAACCCGCCGGGCAGCGCCGCGCGCCCACCGCGCGCCACCGGGAACAGCGTGTCGAGGATGCGCTGGCCCGTGATCATCGGCGCGCGCGCACCCATGCGCTCGCGCACCGGCCGCGGGCGGCGCACGGGCCAGTCGTGGTGCATCCTGAGCGTGTGACGCGTGCCCGAGGCGTCGACGAGCACGAGCAGGACCTCGTCGCTGCCGTGCTCGCCGTCGCTGGCGACGCTCGCGACCGTGCCCTTCGCCCAGGGCGGCACGAGCAGCTGCTGCTCGCGGGGCGCCACGACCGTCGCGAACGATGCGCCGGGTTCGACGACGTCGCCCATGCGCACCGTGAACGCGAGCTGGCAGCGCAACTCGCGCGACGCGCCGAAGCCCGGCTGCACCTGGAAACCGGTCGCACCCGTCAGCGGCCGCAGCAGGCCGTCGAAGATGCCGCCGAGCAGGCCGGGACCGAGCGAGACCGCGAGCGGACGACCGCGTCCCTCGACGGGCATGCCCGGTTCGAGGCCGGTCGTGTCCTCGTAGACCTGCGCGACGAGCTCGTCGTCGCGCAACTGGATGACTTCGCCGAGCAGGCGCTGCTCGCCGATCGACAGCGCTTCGAAGATGCTGAAGGGTCCTTCGGTGCGTGCGCGCAGCACCGGCCCGCCGATCCATCTGATGCGTGCGATGCTCACGCCGTTTGTCTCCGGCGCGCGGCCAGCCCGGTCTCGATCTCGGCGAGCAGCTCCGCGGCGATGCGCTCGCGGGCCGCGACGAGACCCGCGACGGTGGCGTCGAGGCGCACCTTGCCGCCGCGGATGGCCAGGCCCGGGCCGAGATCGTCGACCGCCATGAACCGCAGACTGCCGCCGTCCGGCGGCGGCAGGCAGCGCTCGATGAGCGGCACGACCTCGTCGCGCCATTGCGCGTCGATTTCGACCACGACGTCGCGCGTGTGCAGCAGGCTGCGCAGCGCCTGCCGGCAGGCCGACTCGCACCACGTGCGGCGCCCCGCGGGATCGTCCCAGCGCGCCTGCAGTGCCTGCGGCAGGCGCCGCCAGGCGTCGTCCAGCAACCGTCGCAGCGTGGCCTGGCGTGCGCGCCGCTGCCGCGTGTCGATCGCCGCCTTGCGACGCGCAAGCGCGACCTGATGCTCGCGCCGCGTGTCGGCGACGGCCTGGGCCACGCGTCCGCGGGCCTCCCCGCGCGCGCGTCGCACGATGTCGCGCGACTGCTCGGCGGCGGCGTCGCGCAGCCGTCTCGTCTGCATCTCCTGCTCGCGGGCGAGTCGCCGCAGCAGGGCGATCGTCTGGGCCTCGAGCAGCGTTTCGGCGTTCATGCTTCGATTCCGAGCGCGCTGCGGACCTCGCGTGCGATGTCGGGCGGGCTGCCCGCGCCACGGATGTCCGGCACGACGGCAAACAGCGGCTCCGTGCCGAGCAGCGCGTCCTGCAGCAGCGCGGCCGGCACGAAGTCGACGAGGCAGCCCGAGAACAGCACGCAGTCGTCCTCACCGGCAAGCGCCTGGCGCAATGCGTCCCCGGCGTCGCCCGGTCCGGTCACGAGTGTCTCGACGCCGGCGAGCCGCATGCCGGCGGCCGTGACCTCGTCGCCGATGTAGAGGACGCGTGCCATCGGTTCAGCCGAGGCGGTTGAGGATCAGGATCGAGACGATCAGGCCGTAGATGGCAATGCCTTCGGCGAGACCGACCATCACCAGCACGCGCCCGAACAGGTCCGGCTTTTCGGCGAGCGCCCCGAGGGCCGCCGTGCCGACCTGCGCCACGGCATAGCCGGCGCCGAGTGCCGCGAGACCGGCGGCCAGCGCGGCCGACGCGAAACCCCAGCGCAGCACTTCCGGCGCGACCGTGGCGGGCGTGGCGGCAGACTCGGCGAGCGCGGGCCAGGCCGCGACGAGCGCCAGTGTGGCCACGGCGACGGTCGTGCAGGTCAGCGCTGCGAGGGCGAGGGTCCAGCGCGCGGGAACTTTCATGGCTTGGCTCCAGGCAGGGCGGGCGGCGGCGCGAGCGGCTCGAACGGACGGCCGCGCGCTGAGAGGAAACGGATGAAGAACTCGAACAGCACGAGACGCGTCGTCTGGATGCTCACGACGAGGCCCTCGAGCAGGACGATGGCGGCATTACCGAGGATGAGCACCGGCCAATAGCCGGGACCGGCGATCTCGGCCATGCCCACGACCGCGGCGCAGAGCCCCGCGTGGGCGAGGGCGAACGCGCCCACACGCACGAACGACAGCGTATTGACCGAGAGCTGCAGGATGCGCTCGAGGCACTCGCCGGCCGCGTGCGCCGCCGCGCCGGCGCGCGACTTCGGGTGGTCGAGCGCGGCGCCGACCAGGGCCCATGCGATGCCAGCCGGCAGCGCCCAGAGCGCGTGGCGGTCGAGCGCCGTGCCGACGACGCCGAAGTAGGCGACGACGATGCCGGCATCCGACATCAGCCAGTGACGCAGCGCGCCCTGCCAGGTGCGCTGCAGGGCGTCGAGCAGCAGCCCGATCAGGATCGTCACCACGCCGAAGACGATCGCGACGCCGAGGACCGGCAGCGGCTGTTGCAGCGGATGCAGCCAGAACGCCGGCAGCACGTCCTCGCGCGCGAAGACGCTGCCGAACAGCAGGCCGAACACGATTGCCGCGAGTCCGCCGGGCACGAGCAGCCGCAGCGCGGGCATCCTGCCACCCAGCCACAGTCCCGTAGCGGCGATGATCGCGCCCTGCACGACGTCGCCGAACATGTAGCCGAACATCAGCGGCGCGATGATCGCGACGAGCGCGCTCGGATCGGCTTCACCGGTGGCGGGCAGGCCCATCATGCGCGTCATGGTTTCGAAGGGCCGGGCCCAGCCGGGGTTGCGCAGCACCGAGGGCGGCACCATGCCGGTGGGCATTTCCGGCAGGCGCAGCAGGTAGTGCAGGCCGCGCTCGTCGAGCGCGGCGCGCAGCCGCGTGTCGTTGCGGTCGGCGCACCAGCCGGTGACCCAGGCGAAGTGCTCGGTCACGGGCAGCTCCGGCACGTGCGCGACCAGCCATGCCGTCAGCGCCAGTGCGCCGAGTGCATCCGGCAGCGAGTGTTCCTGGTCGAGCTGCTGCAGGGCCGCGCGGGCCTGGGCGGTGCGCGTCGTCAGCGCCGCGCGCCTGGCATCAATGGCCGTCAGCACCTCGTCCGGGCCGTCGGGCAGGTCGGTCGGCAGCGTGAGGCGGCGGACCTTGCGGGCGGAAGTGATCGAGTCGAGCTCGCGCATGTCCTCCTGCGGCCCCACGGCCAGCAGGAACGCATCGGTCGCCGGATCGGGCGCGAGGAACTGCTGTATCACCGCCGGCGGCACGGCCAGCGTTCCCGTGCCCGGTGGGAGGGAATAGACGCGGCTGGCGAGCACCGGGCCCGCGCGGGCCAGACGACCGAGTCGTGGCAGGGCGTCGGGTGCGCTCCGGCAGAGCCGTGCCAGCGTGTCGAGATCCTCGCCTTCCACGGCCAGCGCCTCGAGTTCCGCGACGACGGGTTCGGCGGCCTGCGCCCAGGCGTGCAGCGCGCGCAGCGCGGCCTGCGGTGCCTCGATGACCGCGTGCCCGGTGTCGATCTGCCGCAGACGCGGTGGCGGCCACCACGGCGCGTAGCGGCGCGCGAGCGTCTCGTACTGGCCGAGGATGCCGCGCAGCTCCTGCAACGGCAGCCGTGTCGACGCCTGGCTTTGCGCCTGCAGCTCGACGGCGCGGGTGCGGGCGAGCGCGTCGAGCGCGGCGCCGAGTTCCTCGCGCGAGGTGAGCAGTTCGAACCAGCACGCGGTGTCGGGGCGCAACATCACGCCGCTGTCTCCAACGCCAGGGCGGCGCGCACGGTCGTGGCGCCGCGCAGTTCGAGCTGGTCGAGTGCCTCGATCCCCAGCCAGGCGATCGCCGCGGTCGGCGACATGGGATGCCTGCGGAACGTACGCAGCAGGCCTCGCGCGAGATCGTGCAGCGGCTCGTCGCTGCCCGCGCCGAACGGGGCGTGGCGTGCGACTTCGGTCGCCGCGCGGACGTGACGCGCCACCTCTTCGAGCCCGGCGACGGCGCGGCCCCTGGCCGGCCACAGGCGCCGCCACTCGGCCAGCCAGGCCGCCGACAGGTCACCCTGTGCGGCCATCGCGTCCTGCAGCGGTTGCATGGGGGACCGGCCGAGGCATCTGGCGCGATCGCCGACGTCGCAGGCGACGATGCGCGCGAGCGCGAGGTCTTCGCGCGTCCAGGCGGGTGTGCGACCGCCGCGCGCCAGCTTCTGCAGCGCGGGCAGGTATGGCAGCCAGCGCATCCAGCGCACGGCCGGGCGCCAGGCCGACGGTTGCCATTGCGCAACTTCGTCGACGGTGGTGCCCCATTCCTGACGCATGCGCCGCTCGATCTCGTGCACGTCCATGCCGGGTGCGAGCCGTGCGACGCGTCGTGCGAACGGCGACGCACGCACCTGCTGCAGGTAGCTCGCCAGGTCGCGGGCAGCGCGGGCACGCTCGAGGTCCGCTGGGGCACGCAGGCCGAGCCTCGCCTGCAACCGCGCCTGCGCATAGGCGAAGTTGCCCTGCCCAGTGCTCATGCGATGCCGTCCGTCGTGAGTCGCTCGGCGATGCGGCCGAGGGCGGCATCGGCGACCGCCTCGAGCGAGGCGACGTCGGCGTCGTCGGCCACGTCCGCGGCATCGAGCTGCTCGAGTCGCCGCGCGATCTGTGACTGCGCGCGCTCGTGCAGGGTGACGATACGCTGCCGCGCGGCCTCGAGGATGTTCCGGCGGACTTCGCGCGCCGCCTCGATCGCCGCCTGTGCGTCCGACTGCGCCTGGACGATTGCTGCCGACGTCTCGCGTTCGGCGTCGAGGACGCGGTTGATCGCGTCGGCTGTGCGTGTGTCTCGCGTCGGTGGTGCCATCGCCGCTTCGGGCGCGGCAGCGCGCGCGACGATATTGCGCGCGGTCTGGTGTTGCCGGCCCGAGCCCAGACATTAGGGCACCGCGGCAGTCGCCGAATCCGCAGAACTGCTTAAGGGGGCTGCGGGTTTCGCAGGCCCTGCGCGGACCCCGAGGAGACCTCAGCCGCCGTGGCTCTGCATCATGAGACCGGTGCCGCCGCGCGAGACGTGCGCGACGACGGCGGTGCGTCGATGCAGCTTGGTCACGCTGCCGAGGCTGATGGCGAACGCGAGCTCGACGGTCTGGCCCTTGCGCAGCCCCATGCCGCCCGTCTCGACGAAGACGCCCGTCGCGCTCAGGTTGCGGGCGCGGCACAGCCGGTGGCGCCTGCCCGGCAGCAGCACGTAGACGGTGGTGCGTGCCCGGTGACGGGTGGTGAGTCTTCTTTCCACGGTCAGCCCTTCTTATGCGTTATGCGGCGTCTGTCGGCTGTCGGGAGACAATTATGCACGTCGCGTCGATGGAGTGAAGGGCCGCGACACCGACGAAAAGCTTATGTCGCATGCCATCTCAGGTATGCTCCCGCCGCCCCCGGAATCCCTGCATGCCAGCCCTTGCGACGACACCTGACGTTTGTTCCGGCGCGCCCATCGGCGTATTCGATTCCGGCGTCGGTGGGCTGACGGTGCTGCGGGCGCTGCTCGAACGGCTGCCACAGGAAGACTTCGTCTATCTCGGCGATACGGCGCGACTGCCCTACGGCACCAAGAGCCCGGGTTCGATCCGCCAGTATTCGCTGCAGGCCGCGCGGCTGTTGCGCGAGCGCGGCGTCAAATGTCTCGTCGTCGCCTGCAACACCGCCTCGGCCATCGCGCTCGATGCCCTTGCCGAAGCCTTCGCACCCGTCCCGGTGGTCGGCGTGCTCGAACCCGGTGCGGCCGCCGCCTGCCGGGCGACGCGCCGCGGGCGCATCGCGGTCCTGGCGACGGAAAGCACCGTGCGGGGCGGTGCGTACCAGGCGGCGATCCGGCGGCGCCGGCCGGAGGCCGTCGTGACGGCGTGCGCCTGTCCACTGTTCGTCGCGCTCGCCGAGGAAGGCTGGACGGAGGGTCCCGTCGTGCAGGGCGTGATCCACCGGTACCTCGACGGCGTGTTCGTTGCGGGCGAAGCGTCGTCGCATCCAGACACGCTGCTGCTCGGCTGCACCCACTTTCCGGTGCTCGCGCCCGCGCTGGCGCAGGTGCTCGGCCCGGACGTCACCATCGTCGATTCGGCGGCGACCACGGCGGCAGCGCTCGAGCACGCGCTCACGACCGGTGGCCTGGCCCGCGGGGCGGGTGGCGCCCCGGGTCGCGTCACGCTGCTGGCGACCGACGGCGCGGAGCGCTTCGCACGCGTGGGTGGGACGTTCCTCGGTCACCGGATCGCGCCGGAGGACGTCGAGATCGTCGATCTCGCACCGGCTCCGGCCGCCTGAGGGCCGCCGGTGCGCCGCGTTTGTCCGCTGCGGTGGCTGTCCCCCGGGCGCCGGTGGCGGACTCGATTTGACACGACCGCCCCCTCCTACGAGAATACGCGGCTCTCTCAGCGGAGGGGTACCCAAGCGGCCAACGGGAGCAGACTGTAAATCTGCCGGCTTATGCCTTCGAAGGTTCGAATCCTTCCCCCTCCACCAGCGACAGCCGCTTCGGAGAGGCGTGGGTCTCGCGTCGCGTGGGCACCGGGAACCGGCGGGCGCTGCGGGTGTAGTTCAATGGTAGAACCTCAGCCTTCCAAGCTGTTGACGTGGGTTCGATTCCCATCACCCGCTCCAACCGGAAGCCTGCTGGGGGCGGTTCGGGGAAGCGGCCCACGTAGCTCAGTCGGTAGAGCACGTCCTTGGTAAGGACGAGGTCAGCGGTTCAATCCCGCTCGTGGGCTCCAGTTTCGGAAGTGGCCATTGGTGGCCACTGACCACCGGTCACTAGTCATTCTGTTCAGAGGTATTGGGTCGTGGCTAAGGAAAAATTCGCACGCACGAAGCCGCACGTGAACGTGGGCACGATTGGACACGTTGACCATGGCAAGACGACGCTGACGGCGGCGTTGACGAAGGTGATGGCGGAGACGCACGGCGGCACCTTCA
>WBZL01000279.1_pt1 | contig 56235 bp, 47 predicted proteins | sample 5204291 | NCBI WGS metagenome assembly WBZL01 (sample SAMN12344345, study PRJNA552823) | activated sludge metagenome | biome: Activated sludge suspended growth; feature: Nitrification reactor; material: Wastewater; isolation source: activated sludge from nitrification reactor of wastewater... | reverse complement strand
GCCTGATAGCGTCCATCGTGAAAGCCCTCCCACTCTGGGATCGAATGCGTGTTCAGCGACAAGCATTTTCCCAGGTCGGAGGGCTTTTCGCGAGTTCAGACGGACCCGCTACGAAAGATCGTGGCTATTGCCTCGAGAACGACGTCGACGTGGTCCACGGCAGGCGCCGACTCGCCACGCCGTCACCCCTCCCGTCCGCCGGCCGACGGATCGGCCGTGCGGGCCCCGTCGGTCGCGGGCAGCCGCTCCTCTGCGGGTCGGGTGCCGGCGAGCTCAGGCGTCCGGCTCGTCGGGCCGCGGGTCCGCGCGGCGAGCGCGGAGCAGGGCGCCCATCTCCGCTCCTTCCCGGGCGAGGGCGCCGGCGACGGCCTCGGCGCGGCCGGCGACCAGGAGCCGCTTGGTGGCGGTGACGGCGTCGCGGTCGAGGGCCGCCAACGTCGTCGCCGCCTCGGCGACCTCGGCGTCGAGCCGGTCGTCGGGCACGACCCGCCAGGCAACGCCGAGGCGCAGGGCCTCGGCGGCGTCGACCCACTCGCTCGACAGGAGCGCCCACGCCACCGCCCCCCACGGGCCCCGGGCCGGGAGCAGCACCGACGAGCCCGCCTCGGGCACGATCCCGAGCGCGGTGAACGGGAAACGCAGCCGAGCCGACTCGGCCATCACGACGAGGTCGCAGTGCAGCAGGATCGTGGCGCCGAGACCGACGGCCAGGCCGTTCACGGCGGCGAGCACCGGCAGCTCGCAGGCGTCGATGGCGGCCAGGACCGCGGGGAACTCCTCGGCCGCCTCGGCCATGACCTCCCGTCCCGCGCTGCCGTCGACCAGTGAGCGGTCGGCGCCGGCGCTGAAGGCCCGACCCTCGGCGGCGAGCACCACCGCGCCGACGCGATCGTCCGCGGTGGCCTCGCCGAGCGCGACACGCAGCTGGCGGTAGGTGTCGACGGTGAACGCGTTGAGCTGCTCGGGGCGCTGCAGGACGAGGCGACGCACCCGCCCCTCGGTCTCGACCCGCACCACGGCCACCGCCTCCCCCATCACCGGAGCGTAGGCCCCGCTCGAACGGCGAGAAGCCGATTCTCCCCCACTGCTGAGCGTTCACTCACTAGCAGAAGATCACCGTTCTCCGGGCTGAGTAGTACGGTCTCGCACATGAGCGCGGACGATCCCGCGGACGGCGAGGGCGAGGCGCCGGCCAGCTGGCGGGAGATGGCGGTGGCCCGGTCCCTGGACCCGGCGCGGGTGCGGGCCGAGGCGCGCGTGCAGCGCTTCCTCGACGCCGCCCTCGAGCTGATGGCCGAGGACCCGGACAAGGAGTTCACGGTCCAGGAGGTCGTCGAGCGCTCGGGCCAGTCGCTGCGCAGCTTCTACCAGTACTTCGCCGGCAAGTACGAGCTGCTCCTCGCCCTGTTCGAGGAGTCGGTGCGCACCACCGCCGAGGTGCTGCGGGCCAAGGTCGACGAGGAGACCGAGCCGCTCGCCCGCCTGCAGCGCTTCGTCACCGCCTACTACGATCTGTGCCGGCCGGCGCCCAAGGGCAAGCCGCCCAAGAAGGCGCCCAACCAGGTGCCGGCGCCGGTGATGGCCGAGTTCGCCCAGCAGCTGCTCACCGACCACCCCAAGGAGGCGTCGCGGGCCTACGTCCCGCTGATGTCCCTTCTCGAAGAGCTCATGGACGAGGCCGCCGCTGCCGGCAAGCTGCGCGAGGGCCTCCGCCACCGCCAGATCGCCGGCATCGTCATCCAGGCCATCAGCTTCACGGCGTTCTCGCTGACCATCAGCGGCACCCCCGTCCGCGACGACCGCGACGCCGCCGCGGAAGCCTGGGACATGGTCTTCCTCGGCATCCAAGCCTGAGGGGGCGACCCCCGCGGGTCGGCGGCTCAGCCGCCGGGGCGGTTGAGGAACCAGACCGGTTCCTCGACGAGGTGCTCGCTCTTCCAGCCGTCGGGGGTGCGGACGAAGTCGTGGCGGTAGTAGCCGCCGGTGGAGCTGGAGCCCTCCACCCCGGGGAGCTGCATCGGGTTGAAGAACATGGCCCGCACCGCGGCACGGTCGCCGTCGAGGTCGATCTCGACGTTGGTGACGTGGTGGGTGGCCCACGGGATCGTGGCGAACGCCGCCGCGAGGATGTCGGCGACCTCGTCCCGTGAGCCGCTCGGGATCCCGGACCGGCTGTAGTCGACGACGGCGTCGGCGGTGAACACCGACTTCCACAGCTCCCAGTCCTGGGTGTCGACGCCCCGGGCGTAGCGCGCCAGCTGCTCCTGGATCTCCAGCTTGTCGGCCAGTGCCTGCAGCTCGGACTCGGTCATGTCGGCACCTCCGCCGTGTCGTCTCGGAACACCTGGCCTGCCTTCATCACGAAGCGCACCTGCTCGCAGGCGCCGATGTCGGTGAGGGGGTCGCCGGCGACGGCGATGACGTCGGCGTGGAAGCCGGGCGCCAACTGGCCGAGGTCGGGCATGTCGATGAGGTCGGCGGCGACGAGCGTGGCGGCCCGCAGCGCCTGCAGCGGGGTCATGCCCCGGTCGACCAGTGCCAGCAGCTCCTTGGCGTTGCGACCGTGGGGGATGGCCGGGGCGTCGGTGCCGAGGGCGATCTTGAGGCCCTTCTCGATGGCCCGGGTGGTGGTGGCGCGGGCCCGGGGGAAGGTGTCGGCGGCCTTGGCCTGCAGCTCGGGCCCGGCCTGGGAGAGGTCCATCAGGTCGGTGAGGCAGGTCGTGGCCACGAGGAAGGTGCCCGCCGCCTTCATCTGGTCGAGCACGTCGTCGGAGGCGAGGAAGCCGTGCTCGATGCAGTCGATGCCCGCGGCCAGCGCCGCGGTGAGGGCGGTGTCGCCCATGCAGTGGGCGGCGACCTTGCGGCCGGCCCGGTGGGCCTCGTCGACGATCGCCGCGAGCTCGTCGTCGGAGTACTGCTGGGCGCCGGCGGGGCCCGTGTGGGACATGACGCCGTTGGAGGCACACACCTTGATGACCCGGGCGCCGTACTTCACCTGGTAGCGCACGGCCTTGCGCACCTCGTCGACGCCGTTGGCGAGGCCCTCCTCCACGGTGAGGGGCAGCACGTTGGGGGCGAAGGCCTGGAACATGGTGGGGTCGAGGTGGCCGCCCGTGGGAGCGATGGCGTGGCCGGCGGGGACGACGCGGGGGCCGTCGACCCAGCCCAGGTCGATGGCCTTGGCCAGGGCCACGTCGAGCAGGACGCCGTTGGTCTGGACGAAGAGGCCCAGGTTGCGCACCGTGGTGAAGCCCGAGCGCAGCGTGCGCCTGGCGTTGGCCACGGCCCGCAGCGTGCGGACGGCGGGGTCCTCCTGCACGGGGATGAGCGGGCTCTTGTGGTCGGGCCCGCCGAGGAAGAGGTTGACCTCCATGTCCATGAGGCCGGGCAGGAGCGTCAGGTCGCCGAGATCGACCTCGACGGCACCGTCGGGCACGTCGCACGGCCCGACCTGGGTGATGCGCCCGTTCTCGACCAGGAGCTCGCCCGGCTCGACGTAGGTGCCGGCGTCGACGTCCAGCATGCGGGCGCCGACCAGGTGGACGGGCGGGGTGTCACGACGGGCCACGCGGTCGCTCCTTCGCTGAGCCTGCGGGTGAGGCGCACGTCCCCCCTCGGGACGGCGGCGCCGCGGCGACCGTAGCGGGGCCGCGGCGAGCAGGTGTATAGTATCACTCTACTCAGATGAGAGTGACGTTCTCATCGGGCCGAGGTCGGGAGGGACGGACCATGGGCACGGATGCGACGAAACGCCAGATGGCGTTGGTCGGCTTCATGCAGGCGGGCAGCTCGACGGTGTACGCCGGCTCGTGGCGCCACGCCTCCACCGAGCACGGCTTCCTCGACGCCAGCTACTACCAGAAGCTCGGCCGCACCCTCGAGGAGGGCTGCTTCGACGTCATGTTCTTCGACGACCGCCTCGCCATGCCCGGCATCTACGCCGGCTCGGTGGCCGAGGCGGTTCGGGTCGGAGCCCGTCCGGTGAAGCTCGACCTCTCCGTCGTGCTGGGCGTGATCGCCGGCGCCACCCGGTCGATCGGACTCGGCGCCACCTACTCCACGACCTACTACTCCCCCTTCCACGTCGCCCGCACCTTCGCCACCCTCGACCACCTCACCAACGGCCGCGCCGCCTGGAACGTGGTCACCTCGGTCAACGACAGCGAGGCGCAGAACTACGGCCTGCGCGAGCACATCGCCCACGACGAGCGCTACGACCGGGCCGACGAGTTCCTCGAGGCCACGACCGGCCTGTGGGACACCTGGGACGACGACGCCCTCGTGCTCGACCGCGAGGCGGGCTACTTCGCCGACCCCGACAAGGTCCACGAGCTCGACTACGACGGCGAGTGGTACTCCACCCGCGGCCCGCTCACCGTCCCCCGTGGCCCCCAGGGCCGGCCGGTCCTCCTCCAGGCGGGCTCGTCGGGCCGGGGCCGCGACTTCGCCGCCCGCTGGGCCGAGCTCATCTTCATGGGCGACCCCGACATCGACATCGCCAAGGCCCACTACGCCGACCAGAAGGAGCGCATCGGCGCCGGGGGCCGCGACCCGCAGTCCGTGAAGATGTGCCCGATGGTGTACACGGTCGTGGGCGAGTCCCACGACCAGGCCCTCGAGCGCGAGCAGCACTTCCTCAACGACCTGGTCGACCCGATCGCCTCGCTGACCCTGCTGTCCGAGCTCATGAACCACGACTTCTCGGACATGGGCCTCGACGACCCCATCACCGACGAGCTCATCGCCTCGGTGTCGGGCATCCGGGGCCTCGTGCAGAACCTGCGCGAGCACATCGGCGACGCCATCACGCTGCGGGACCTCGCCGGCCACCGGGCCACGCTGCTGCAGGGCCCCCGCTTCGTCGGCACCGCCACCGAGGTGGCCGACCAGATGCACGAGTGGTTCGACGGCGGCGCCTGCGACGGCTTCGTCATCGCCGCCACCCACACCCCCGGCGCCTACGAGGACATGGTGCGCCTCGTCGTCCCCGAGCTCCAGCGCCGCGGCGTGTTCCGCACCGAGTACACCGGCTCGACCCTCCGCGAGCACCTCGGCATCGCCCGCCCCTGAGCGTGCCCGCACTGCGCTGACCTCAACCAAGCGCAGTCAACCGCACGACGTGCGGGACGATGCGCTGAGCTCAACCCAGCGCACCAAGTCCGCTCGCCGGCGCCCCGAGCGGCGGCGCTGCGCTGACCTGGACCCAGCGCAGCCAACCGCACGACGTGCGGCGCGATGCGCCGACCCCGACTCGGCGCAGCCGACCGCACGACGTCCGGCGCGAAGCGCTCACCTCAACTCGGCGCAGCCAACCGCACGACGTGCGGCGCGATGCACCGACCCCGACTCGGCGCAACCGGCCGCACGACGTCCGGCGCGAAGCGCCGAGTCCAACCCGGCGCCGGCGCCGGCGCCGCCGCAGGTCAGGCCGTCGGGGTGCGGACGGCGGCGACCACGCCGCCGTCGACGAGCAGGTCCGTGCCGGTGATGAACGAGGCCCGCTCGGAGAGGAGGAACTCGGCGGCGGCGGCGATGTCATCGGGCGTCCCCAAACGAGCGGTGCCCGACATCGCCACCATGGCCCGCATGCCCTCGCCGTGGGGGCCGTCGAGCTCGGCCTGGCCCATGGACGTGGCGATGACCCCGGGGCTGATGCTGTTGACGCGGGCGCCGCGGCGGCCCCACGGGACGCTGGCCTTGGCCACGAGGATCTGCACGGCCCGCTTGGCGAACGCATAGGCGAAGCCGGGATCGCCGGCGGCCATCTCGGCGACGGCGGGGAGGGCCAGCAGCTCGTCGGTGGGCGTCGTGGCGATGGCGGCCTCGACCTCAGCCCCGAGCGAGCCGACCAGCGCCGCCGACATCGAGGAGATCACCACGCCGGCGCCGCCGGGGGCCATGACCTCGCCGAAGGCGTCGAGGACGAGCGCGGCGCCGAGCAGGTCGACCGCCATCACCCGGTCGGCGGGCGCCTGCACCGGGGACACGCCGGCGGTGTGGACGAGCGTCCGCACCGGGCCGAGCCCGTCGGCCGCGGCCGCCAGCGCGGCCACGGAGGCCGCGTCGGACACGTCGAGCTGCTGGGTCTCGACGGCGTGCCCCTCCCCCGCCAGCGCCTCGGCGGTCGCCGTCAGCAGCTCCGCGGAGAAGTCGGCGAGCAGCACCGTGCGCCCCGGCCCGAGGCGCCGGGCCAGTGGACCGCCCATGCCCCCGACCCCGACCACGACCACCACGTCACTCGCCATCGCCCGTCAGCTCCTCGTCGATTCGCTCAGCGTGCCCTGCCGCAGACGCGAGCGGGGCGGCGCCCACCGGCACCGCCCCGCTGCATCCGGATCCTGCGGCCGTCGGCTAGTTGCCGTCGGCGGTGAAGTTGGTGTCCTCCGGCTCGGACCAGTCCCGGTTCTCGCCGGGCCAGCAGTGCCAGGGTGCTTCGGGGTCGCCCTGCACCTCGAACTCGGCGTCGACCACCTTGACGAAGGCCAGGCAGTCCTGGGCGGGGCCGTGGGTGGCCAGATCGTCCTGGGTCGGCGCCGAGTGCTGGCGGGTCCAGTCGATCGACGGGACGAGCCCGCCGGCGGTGTAGTCGGTGACCTGGTTGAGGGCGTCGATCACGCTCTCCCGGGAGAAGTCCTGCCCGGCCAGCTCGAGGCCGGTGACCGCCTCGTCGGCGTTGATCCAGCCGACCATGGCCAGCTCGGTCTCCTCGGCGCCGGTCTCGGCCATCCACTCGTGGTAGAGGTCGAGGTTGGAGCCCGCCGAGTCGGCCTCGAACGGACGGAACTGGGCCCCGATGAGATCGCCCTCGAACAGCGGGTCGGCTTCGGCGACGAAGGCCTGGTCGTAGGTGTTCGTGTGGTACATCGTGACCTCGTCACGGATCCCCTGGCGCTCCATCTCCTGCGCGAGCGACTTCATGCCGTTGAGGTCGATGCAGCCCACGACGAAGTCGACGCCGGCGTCCTTCATGGCGGTGACCTCGGGGCCGATGCCGTTGGGCAGGCCGAAGGCGAGGTCGCTGTTCACGTAGGCGACCTCGACGTCCCCGCCGATGTCGTCGGCGTAGAGCTCGATCGTGTCGGCGGCGCCCTCGGCGCACTGGGCCGAGTTCTCGCTCACGCCGTAGCCGAGGGCGGCGACCTGGGTGGCGCCGGCATCCCGGGCGAGCAGCGCGACCGCACGCGAGGTGCAGCTGATGCACACGGTCTCGCGCTGGCCGAAGATGCCGTCCTTGCCCTCGGTCTCCGCCGGGTTGATCTGCCAGACGTAGAGCGGGATGCCGGCCTCGTAGAGGTCACCCCAGCCCGAGCCCACCTGGGCGGCGCTGAAGGTGGCGAAGGTGTCGTTGTCCGAGATGATCTCGAGGGCGCGGGCCTGGTTGTTGGACAGCTCGTCGTCGATCACGTCGTCGTCGTTCAGCACCAGCTCCCGGCCGTTGACCCCGCCCTGGTCGTTCATGTAGGCGAAGTAGGCGCGGATGCCGTCCGTGTAGCAGTCGAGCACGCAGGTGCCGAGCGGGTTGTTGGCCTGGGTGCCGAGGGCCGAGAACCGGATCTCGGTGTCGGTGACGCCGGGCTGGTCGACCGAGACCTGCTCACCCGCTGCGGTGGTGTCGGTGGACCCCGAGTCGGCCTCGGTGGTGTCGCTGCTGCTCTCGTCGTCGCCCGAGTTGCTACAGGCGGCGACGACGAGCGCCGTCGCGGCGAGCAGGGCGAGCAGGAAGCGCCAGCGCTTCGTGGACGTGGACCTCATGTGGATACCTTCCCCCAGTGGAAACGTGGTTCTTCCCCAGCGAGAGCACGGCACTCGCTGAGCCGGGAGCGTAGTCGCTCCCCCCGGGCCGCGTGCCGCGACCCGGTCCCGCCCGACCGGCGCCGCTACGACACCGGGATCGCGAGGGTCTTGGTCTCGAGGTACTCCTCGAACCCGGCGACCCCCATCTCCCGGCCGATGCCGGACTGCTTGTAGCCCCCGAACGGGCAGTCGGGGGCGTACCACATGCCCCCGTTGACGCTGACCGTGCCGGTCCGCAGGCGCTTGGCGACGGCGGTGGCGTGGTCGTCGTCGCTGCTCACCACCGTGGCGGAGAGGCCGAAGACCGAGTCGTTGGCAATGCGCACGGCGTCGTCGTCGTCCTCGTAGGGCAGCACCGTGAGGACCGGCCCGAAGACCTCCTCCTGGTTGATCTTGGCGTCCGGGCCGACGCCGGCGATCAGCGTGGGCTCGTAGAAGAAGCCGTCGGGCAGGTGCTCGGGCACCTTGCCGCCGAGCACGACGGAGCCGCCCTCGGCGACCGCGCTCTGCACGTAGGCGTCGACCTTCTGGCGCTGCGCCTCGCTCACGAGCGGGCCCATCATCATCCCGGGGTCGGTCGGGTCGCCGTAAGGGACGCCGGCCATGATCGCCGCGGTCTGCTCGACCGCCTCGTCGTACTTCGAGGCGGGGACGAGCAGGCGGGTGGTGATGGCGCAGCCCTGGCCGGCGTGGGAGCAGATGGTGAAGCCGGCGAGCATGGCCGAGAGGCCGAGGTCGGCGTCGTCGAGGACGATGAAGGCGGACTTGCCGCCGAGCTCGAGGAACACCTTCTTCACGGTGGCGCTGGCCGCGGCCATGATCCGCCGGCCGGTCGGGGTCGAGCCGGTGAACGTCACCATGTCGACCCGCGGGTCGGTGGTGAGCGACTCCGCCACGGCCACGTCGGTGCCCGAGTCGGTGATCATGTTCACGACGCCGGCGGGGATGTCGGTGTGCTCGGCGATGAGGCGGCCGAGGAAGTTGGTGACCAGCGGCGTCTGCGGCGCGCCCTTGGCCACGACCGTGCAGCCGGCGGCGAGGGCGGGGACGAGCTTCGCCAGGGTGATCTGCAGCGGGTAGTTGTACGGGACGATGGCGGCGGCCACGCCGACGGGCTCGCGTTCGACCCAGCGGCGGTGGTCGGCGCCCCGGACCAGGGCGGTGCCGAGGTCCTCGCTGAACTCGTAGCGCTCGAGCAGGTCGGCGTACCAGTTGATCATCGCCACCGGCGTGTCCTGCTGGGGGCCGTCGTGGGTGAGCATGACCGGCGCGCCCACGTCGGCCACGATCAGCGGGCGCAGCTCCTCGGCCTGGGCGACGAGGGCCTCGTGGAGCTGGCGCAGGCAGCGCAGGCGCAGCTCCCGGTTCGTCGCCCAGTCGGTCTCGTCGAAGGCGCGGCGGGCGGCGCCGATGGCGCGCTCGGCGTCACCGACGGACGCGTCGGCCGGCTCGCAGAGCACCTGGCCGGTGGCCGGGTTCAGCGTTTCGAAGGTGCGGCCGCCCTCGGCCGCCACCAGCTCGCCGTCGATCAGCAGACGGTCCTCGTAGCCCATCGGGCGTCCCCCTCGGTTCGTTCGTTCGTTCGGTGCGGTCGGTTCGGTCGGGTGGTCCTGCGGTGCGCGGGCGGGCGCTCAGGGCGCGGCGACGGCGAAGACGACGGCGCTGCCCATGCCGCCGCCGGCGCACATGGCGGCGACGCCGGTGCCCCCGCCGCGGCGCAGCTCGTGGACCATGGTGATGATCATGCGGGCGCCGGTCATGGCGATCGGGTGGCCGAGGCTGCAGCCGCTCCCGAGCACGTTGACGATGCCCTCGTCGAGCCCGAGGGCCTTGCAGGTGGCCACGGGCACCGAGGCGAAGGCCTCGTTGATCTCGAAGAGGTCGACGTCGGCGACGGTGAGCCCGGCCCGGTCGAGGGCCTTCGGGATGGCGTCGATCGGGGCCATGCCCGTGCGGGCGGGGGCGACGCCGACCGACGCCCACGAGCGGATGGTGGCCAGCGCCTCGAGGCCCTCGGCCTCGGCCAGGTCGCCGGCGGTGAGCACGAGGGCGGCGGCGCCGTCGTTCATGCCCGCGGCGTTGCCGGCGGTGACGCTGAAGCCCTCGATCTCGGGGTGCAGCACCTTGAGGCCGGCGAGGCGCTCCATGGACGTGTCCCGGCGGGGGTGCTCGTCGACCTCGAAGGTGAACGTGGTGCCGTCGCGGCGGGTCACCTCGATCGGGAAGATCTCCTCGGCGAAGGCACCGCTGTCGATGCCCGCCACCGCCCGCTGGTGCGAGCGCAGGGCCCAGGCGTCGAGGTCCTCGCGGGTGAGGCCCGCCTCCACGGCGGTGTTCCACCCCACGGTGATCGACATGTCGAGGTTGGGGGCCTCGGGCGTGTTGCGGTGGGTCGGCGACATCCACTCGTCCCAGTCGTCGGTGCCCGGCACCCGGCGCATGGCCCGGGGCGAGGTCGACGAGGCCTGGACGCCGCCGGCGACGACGATGCGGTCCATGTCCGAGCGGATCGAACCGGCGGCGGTGGCGACCGCGGCCAGGCCCGAGGCGCAGTGGCGGTTGTGGGCCAGGCCGGGGACGTTGTCCATCCCGAGCTCGGTGGCGGCGTAGCGGGCGAGGTCGCCGCCGCCGTAGAGGGCCTCGCCGAGGACGATGTCGTCGACCCGGGTGGGGTCGATCCCCGAGCGGGCCACGGCCTCACCCACGGCCTTGGTGGCGAGCTCGAGGCCGTCGACGTCGTTCAGCGAGCCCTTGAAGGCGGTGCCGATGGCGGTGCGGGCGGTCGAGACGATGACGGCGTCAGCCACGGTTGGGGTCCTTTGCGGGCATCGGGCGCAGCATGGCGTCCTGGACGTACGACGCCACGAGGGCGCCGGCGGGGGTGAAGACGTCGGCCCGGCCGTAGCTGCGGCCGTGGCCGGCGTGGGGACTGCGGTGCGCGAGCAGCAGCCAGTCGTCGGCGGGGAAGGGCTCGTGGAAGGTGATGGTGTGGCTGACCACGCCGGTGGCGAGGGTTCGGTGGGCCTGGGACTGGCCCACGCCGGCGTGGGGGCGCATGGCCGTGCCGATCAGGAAGCCGTCGGAGGCGAACGACAGCACCGCCTGGGCGGTGAGCACGTCGTCGGGAGCGCCCGGGAAGCGGGTCCAGACGTCGAGCTCGGCCGGGCCCACGAGCTCGGGGTCGGAGATGTCGACGTCGCCCACGATCTGCACCTGCCACTCGTCCGGGCCGCCGGACGCCGGCGTCTCGGGTGGGGCGCCGACGGCCGGGGCCGGGTCGGCGTGGTGGATGAAGTCGGGCTCATCAGCGGTGAGCAGCACGAGCGATCGGGTGCAGAGGCGGTCGCCCTGGCTGATGGTGACGGTGGCGCTGGCGAAGGCCCGGCCGCCGTGCATCTCCTCCACGGTGACATCGAGGGGGACGCCGGGCGCCGCCCCGCGGGCGAAGACCGTGTGGAGGGTCTTGGCCCGCTTGTCCTCGTGGCCGATCGACGCCGCCACCAGCGACTGGGCCAGGAGCTGGCCGCCGAAGATGACCTCGTGGCCGGTCTCGACCTCGGGGGCGCGGTAACGGCCCGGGCCGGCCGGCTCGAGGGTGAGGCCGGCGACGAGGTGGTCGACCTTCAGCACGGCGCTACTTCGGCGGGAAGCGCAGGGCGCCGTCGAGGCGGATGTTCTCGCCGTTGAGGTACGGGTTGGCGGCGATCGAGGCCACCAGCAACGCGAACTCCTCGGGCTTGCCCATGCGCTTGGGGAACTGGATGCCGTCCTCGAGCTTCTCGCGCATCTGCTCGGGCACGCTCAGCATCAGCGGGGTGCCCATGGTGCCGGGGGCGATCGCGCAGACCCGGATGCCGAGGGGCGACAGGTCGCGGGCCATCGGCAGGGTCATGCCGAGGATGGCGGCCTTGGCGCTGCCGTAGGCGAGCTGGCCGGTCTGGCCCTCGAGGCCGGCGATGGAGGCGGTGTTGACCACCACGCCCCGCTCCCCCTCGTCGTTGGGCTCGTTGGCGGCCATGGCCGCCGCGGTGAGCCGGGTGACGTTGAAGGTGCCGAAGGCGTTCATCTCCATGGTGGCGGTGAAGGCCGTCTTGTCGTGCGGGGTGCCGTCACGGCCGACCGTGCGGCCGCCGCCCACGCCGCCGCCGGCGACGTTCACGACCAGCGACAGCGTGCCGAGCTCGCCCGCGGCGGCGATGGCGCCGGCGACGGCCTCGTCGTCGTTCACATCGCCCGTGGCGGAGCGGGCCCGGTCGCCCAGCTCGGCGGCCAGGGCCTCGGCCCGCTCGGCGTCGCGGTCGAACACGACCACGCCGTAGCCGACGTCGTGCAGGTGGCGGACGGTGGCGGCGCCCAGGCCACCGGCCCCGCCGGTGACGATCGCGGCGCGTCCCTCTGGCTGCATCAGGTCCCTCGTTTCCCCTACTCGGGCGACGCGCTCCCCCAACGGTGCGCGTGCGTGGGCGGACCGTACGTTTCTCTAACACTCACGTCAACTCTGTGCGGAGGTGGTGGTACCGTCGCCCGCCGTCCCCTCGCCGGGACCCGACCGAGGAGGGTTCGTGCGACCGCTGCCCCAGCTGACGCCCGTGAACGAGTGGTTCTGGACCTCGGGCGCCGATGGCCGCCTGCGCGTCCAGCGCTGCGACGACTGCTCGACGTTCGTGCACCCGCCCGTGCCGATCTGCCCGACCTGCCGGAGCCGGGCGTGGACGCCGACCGCCGTGTCGGGCCGGGCCACGGTCATCGGGTTCACCGTGAACCACCAGCAGTGGCTGCCCGGCTTCGCCCCGCCCTACGTGCTCGCCAACGTGGCCCTCGACGACGCCCCGGGCGTCCACCTCACCACCAACCTGGTCGACGTCGACCCCCTCGACCCCGACGCCGCGTTCATCGGCCAGGTCGTGGAGGTGCGGTTCGAGCAGGTGGAGGACGTGTGGGTGCCGCTGTTCGCCCCGACCGGCGAGGTGGCGGACGTCGACCCGGTGGCGACGCCCACCCGCCCGACCCCCCGCCCGCCGGTGAGCGACGACCGCTTCGAGCACAAGGCGATCCTGTCGGGCGTCGGACGGTCGGCCATGGGGCGGCGCCTGCTCGTCGACCCGCTCTCGCTGACCGTCGACGCCTGCCTCGCCGCGGTCGCCGACGCCGGCCTCGAGCTCGACGACATCGACGGCCTCTCGACGTACCCGGGCCCCGGCGCCATGGGCATGAGCGAGGGCGGCGTCACCGCGGTCGAGGAGGCGCTGCGCCTGCGACCCACCTGGATCAACGGCGGCATGGACCTGCCCGGCCCCGGCGGCTCGGTCATCGCCGCCATGCTCGCCGTGGCCGCCGGCCTCTGCCGCCACGTGCTCGTGTTCCGCACGGTGTGGGAGACGACCTACGGGGCGTGGGGCCTGCACGGGACGGGCGGGGGCGGCATGGGCGGCGGTGGCCGGGTGAGCGGGCCGATGGCGGAGTGGCGCCTGCCCTACGGCGCCGCGTCGGCGTCGACCTGGATCGCCCTGCACGCCAGCCAGTACCTGCACCGCTACGGCGCCACCCGGGAGCTGCTCGGCCACATCGCGGTGAACGCCCGCACCGGCGCCGGCCGCAACCCCGCCGCGATCTACCGCGACCCGATGACCCTCGACGACTACTTCGACGCCCGCATGATCACCACGCCGTTCGGCCTCTACGACTGCGACGTGCCCTGCGACGCCGCGCTGGCGGTGATCGTGTCCGCCGCCGACGTCGCCGGCGACCTCCCCCACCCCGCGGTGCGGGTCGAGGCCGTCGGCACCCAGGTCAACGAGCGCATCTCCTGGGATCAGGACACCGTCACCCACGAGCCCCAGGTGCTCGGCCAGGCCGCCCACCTCTGGACCCGCACCTCGCTGACGCCGGCCGACGTCGACCTGGCCCTGCTCTACGACGGCTTCACCTTCAACGCCGTGTCGTGGCTCGAGGCCCTCGGCTTCTGCGAGCTCGGCGGCGCCCAGGACTGGATCGACGGCGGCCGCCGCATCGCCCTCGACGGCGACCTGCCCGTGAACCCCCACGGCGGCCAGCTCTCCGAGGGCCGCACCCACGGCTTCGGCTTCCTCTACGAGGCCGTCACCCAGCTGCGCGGCGACGCCGGCGAGCGCCAGGTCGCCGACGCCCGCACGGCGGTCGTGACCTCCGGCGGCGGCACCCCGTCCGGCGTCCTGTTGCTCCAGCGCGCCGGCGCCTGATCGGGTCGCCGTCGACCCGTCGGGCCGTTGCGGCCACGCTGCGTGATTGTTCCGTCGTACCGGCGCCGACCTGGAGGAAATGGCAGTCACACATACGACAGCCATTTCCTCCGGAGACGGCCCGTTCGGCTGGTCGGGGCGACTGACGGCCACCTTGCGTGGCAACCGAGCAGACGTGACCGCCGGCGAGCAGCAGACCCCCTTGGTCGCGGCCGTTCGGTCCAGCGGCGACGCCTGCACCCTTCGCCGCGCTCGCGACGCGTCGGCGAGGCGTGCGGGCACCGGCCGGGCGCCGGCCGGCGGGGCGGGTCAGACTGCGGGGGTGCGTCGGGTCGTCGCGCTGCTCCTCTTGGGCGGGGTGCTCGGGTTCGGCACGGGCGCGTGCGGGAGCGGGAGCGACTCGGGTGACGCCGGCCCCGAACAGGCGGCGCCGCCGATCCACGCGGAGATCCTGCGGTCCCGGCTGTTCGAGCTGCAGCACCGGCTCAAGCTGACGCTGCGCAACGACGGCGACGCCCCGATCGCGGTCGACGGCCTCCAGCTCGCGCTCCCCTGGTTCGAGGAGGTTCCCGTCCAGGAGCGCCACTCGACGCTCCAGCCCGGGCAGACCGTCGCCGTCCCGATCGACTTCGGCGACGCCCGGTGCCCACCGGGCGAGGACCGCGGGGGTGGCGTCGCCCTGACCATCGCCGGCGAGCCACAGCGGATCCCGGTCGTCGAGCCGTCCGACGCCCTCGCGGTGCTGAACGAGCGGCAGTGCCAGGAGCGTCAGGTCCGCGACGCCTTCGCCATCACGTGGGGCGACGACCTGACGCCGGCCGGCGAGGTCGCGGTCCGCACCACCCTCGACGTCGAGCGCCTCCAGCCCGACCACACCTTGGACGTCCACCTCGTGCGGAGCAGCGTGGTGTTCAACCTGGCCGAGGTCGGCGGCGGCCACCCGAGCGTCGCCGTCGGCGCCGAGCAGGACCGGGCGTCGGTCGACGTCGTCTTCGACGCCTCGCGTTGCGACGCCCACGCCCTCACCGAGAGCAAGAAGACCTTCATCTTCGTCGCCGAGCTCCAGCTCGACGACGGCCCGGTCATCCCCCTCGAGCTGCCCGCGGAGGGCCCCCTGCGCGAACGCCTCGAGGGCTTCCTCGCCACCTGCTACTGACCGCCCCGCGACGCATCGGCGGCGCTCCGGCGGCCGGCACGGGACGCGAAATCCGTCCGCCGGGCGGACCCCGGGGTGGCTACGTTGCGCGCGAGGTGGCCGCAGCCGCATCGGCGGCCGTCCACGAGGGAGGCACACGAGATGGCAGGCGCGAGGTTGCGAGGGGTCACGTTGGACTGTGCCGATCCGCAGGCGCTGGCGGACTTCTACGCGGCGATGACCGGCATGGGCGAGCTCTTCCGCTCCGGCGACTTCGTCGCGCTGACGGACGGCTCCGGCTGCGACCTGGGGTTCCAGCGGGTCGACGACTACCGGGCGCCGCAGTGGCCCGGCCAGGACGTGCCGCAGCAATTCCACCTCGATCTCGCCGCGGACGACCTCGACGCGGCGGAGGCGCAGGCGCTCGACCTGGGCGCCACCCGACCGGAGCACCAGCCCGGCGCGGATCGCTGGCGGGTGCTGCTCGACCCGGCCGGCCACCCGTTCTGCCTGACCTCGTCCTGACGTCGGCGTCGGGACCCGAGCGGGGCACCCGACCCCGGGTGAGGCGCCTCCGGCCGCAGGGCCGCCCGCCGGCCCCGGCGTCAGCGGATCCGGGGCTCGATGCGGCCGCCCTTGGCGAAGACCTCCTGGCCCTCGTTGAGGGCGTCGACCGACGTCCCGATCTGCAGGAACAGGTTGCCGAGCTCGGTGGCGTGGTTGATGGGCAGGTCCTTGGCCGCCCAGAGGGTGCGCAGCGTCGCCTGCACGGCCATGGCCGGCTGCGATGCGATCGTGGCGGCCAGCGCCTGCGCCGACGCGAGCAGCTCGCCGCCGGGCACGACCTCGGAGACGAGCCCCAGCTGCTGAGCGGTCCCGGCGCTGAGGCGCTCGTGCACGCCGGTGAGGGCCATGCGCAGCACGTCACCGAAGGGCATGCGCCGCAGCAGCAGGATCGGCTCGTAGGCGGCCACCATCCCGTAGGTGACGTGGGGGTCGAAGAAGGTGGCGTGCTCGGCGGCGAGGATCACGTCGGCCTCGCCCAGGAAGTAGAACGCCCCGCCGCAGGCCATGCCGTTGACCGCGGCGATCACCGGCTTCCAGAGTCCCTGGCTCTTCGGGCCGAGGAGCTTGCCCGGGTCCTCGTAGGTGAACACGTCGTAGCCGAACTCGACCTCGGTGCGGTCGATCCCCGTGCAGAACGCCTTCTCCCCCGCGCCCGTGAGCACGATGGCCCGTACGTCGTCGGCCGCCTTGGCCCACTGCCACACCGCGGCGATCTCCTCGACCATGGTCGGGTTGAACGCGTTGTAGACCTCGGGCCGGTTCAGGGTGACGGTGGCGACACCGTCGGCGACGTCGAGGGTGAGGGTGGTGAGCTCGGGGCGGTCGGCAGCCATGGCGCCGGATGCTAGGCGGCGCCCGCCCGCTTCCCGTCCGCGGCGACGAGTCCGACCACCGCTGCCTTCGTTCTGGTCACGGATTCGCGAGGTCCAACCTCGCGAATCCGTACCCAGAACGGAAGGACGGGGCAGGGTCGAGGCGGGTCAGAGGTTGGGGAGGACCTCGGTCTCGATGAGGCGCAGGCTCGACCAGGCCAACTCGGGGTCGAGGCCCCCGCAGAGGGGTTGGAGGCCGAGGTACCCGGTGGTGTGCACGAGGGCCACCGCCTCCTCGGGGGTGAGGATGCGGTAGCTGCCGCCCTCAGCACGGAGCTCCTCGACCGTCGTGGCCCGGGAGCGGGTGACGGCGTCGTGGTCGTCGCCCAGCCAGGCGCCGTAGGCCCGGGCGTCGTGCAGCAGGTGCGGGCCCATCGCGTCCCACGCGGCGTCCACGTCCTCGGCGACGAACACCGAGCTCGGCGACGCCTTGGACGGGACGAGGCACGCGCCCGGCTCGCGCCCGACCCGGGCGGCCTCGGCGGCGTAGGCCTCGGCCAGGTCGGGGCGGTCGGCCTCGCCGATGAAGTCGAGCCCGAAGCGGGCGGCGCGGCGAGCGGCGGCCGGCGTGCCGCCGCCGTAGGACAGGCGCATCCCGCCCTCGGTGTAGGGCCGCGGGCGGACCGACGCGGTCCGCCCCCGCCACTCGACCTCCTCGCCGGCGACCAGCCGCTGGAGCACCGCCACGCGCTCCTCCATCTCGGCGCCGCGAGCGGCGGCGTCGACGCCGAACATGGCGAACTCCTCCGGCCGGTAGCCGAGGCCGATGGTCGGTGACACCCGACCCCGGGACAGGTGGTCGAGCACGTTGAGGTCCTCGGCCAGCTTCACGGGGTCGTACATCAGGAGCAACAGCGCGGCGATGCTGATCGGGATGGTCGAGGTGCGGGCCGCGACCGCCGCCGCCATCACCAGCGGCGAGGGCAGGTAGCCGTCGTCGGAGGCGTGGTGCTGGGAGAGCACCACCGCGAGGCACCCTCGGGATTCGCCCCACTCGGCCATGTCGAGGGCGGCGGCGTAGAGGTCGGCGGGCGGCGTGGGGCCCGGGGCTCGCAGGTCGAAGCGCATCAGGAACACCCCGAGAGCATGGCCGCTCCCGACGGCGAGCGCGGACGGCGCCCATCATCCGGCCGTCGTTCGACCCTTCTTCCAGCAGAAACGGAAGGTTGCACCTTCCGTTTCTGCTGGAGGAACAGCGATCGTGGGGACGAGCGTCAGGCGTCGGGGGGTGCGTCGGCCCAGGCGTCCTTCGCCGACGGCGCGCTGGCGCCGAGCAGGAGCTTGGGCGCCTTCTCCCGCAGGTCGGACAGCGCCTTGCTGCCGGCGCTGGCCTTGGGATCGCCCTCGTCGGCGCGGGGCACCTGCGAGAACCCGGCGTACATGACCTTGCGGGCCTCGGTGACCGGCGGGCGGGCCTCGTGCAGCGTGCACGAGAGGTGGACGGTCAGGTCGCCGGGCTCGGTCGTCACCGCCACGACGGGCAGGTACGGGTCGTGCTTGGCGATCTCGACGGGCATGACCACCCGGTGCGAGCCGGCGCACACCCGGAGGCGCCCGTTGGCCTCGCTGCTGCCCGTGACCGAGATGCCGATCGTCGCCCCCGAGCAGCCGTAGGGGTGGCGGCCGAGGTGGCAGTCGCGGTGGAAGGTCACGTCGGAGGCGCCCCGGACCACACCGACGGGCTTGATCAGCGCCTCGATGGCCTTGCCCTTCACGAGTTCGGCGTCGTCGCCGGCGAGGGTGACCCGCAGCTGCTCCCACACCGGCCCGTCGAGGATCGCCGCGGTCGTCGGCGAGTACGGGAGGAAGTCCTGGAGGCGCACGACCCGGTGGCTGCCGTCGGCCAGCTCGGCCCACCACGAGCGGCCGTCACCCTCGGTGTACTCCCCCTGGGCCCGGTCGATGTCGGCGGAGATCGTCGCCATGTCGGTGGGGTCGAGCCAGCCCCGCAGGTGCAGGTACCCGGCCTCGCGCAGGAAGTGGGCGACGTCGGCGGGATCGTCGTCGCGGGTGAACGACCGCCCGAGGTCGAGGGGACGGCCGTCCCGGTCGAGGAAGGCGAGGTCGGGGTCGACGATGGGCCAGCCGTCCTGGATGGTGAGCCAGAGCGAGTCCCAGATCGAGACGTCCCGCTCGGTGCCGTCCCGGTAGCGCAGCACCTGGGCCACGCTCAGCCCGTTGAGGCTGGCCTGCAGCTGGGCCCAGTCGGAGAAGGTGGCGGTGTCGAAGGTGACGACCACCGCCCCGTCGACGACCCCGGACCGCACGGCCACGGTGCCGCCCTCGGCCACCAGCGACCAGGCACCACCGCCCTCGCCCTCGACCTCGACCTCGACCGCCAGCGGCGGCGCGCCGAGGGCCTCGAGGCCGGCCGCGGCCATCGGGCCGCGGCCGGCCAGCAGGGGCGGGAGGTCCTCCGCGAAGAAGGTCGCCGGGTCGAGGGCGCGGATGTCGGCGTCGCGGCGCGTGCGCCGGTCGAACGGTGCGGGCATCGCGGCACTGTCGCGCCGGTTCGCACGCGATGCAAGGGTTCCCTTGCAGTGCCCGGGAACGGCGCCTAGCGTCCTCGCCGTGGCGAACGGGGGGCGTGGGTCGACGCGTGAGCGCCTGCTCGATGCCGCGCTCGAGGTCTTCGGCGAGGTCGGCTACACCGGCGCCACCATCACCGAGATCGAGCGCCGCGTGGGCCTCACGCCGGGCACCGGCAGCTTCTACCGGCACTTCCCCGACAAGGCCGCGCTGCTCCAGGCGGCCGTGGAACGAGAGGTCACCCGGGTGCTCGACGACCTCCGCTCGCCCGAGTGGAGCCCGGCCAGCGCGGAGCAGGCCGAGGCCACGGACGTGACGCTCCGCAAGTCGTTTGCCATCATCCGCCGCCTCGATCCCCTCTTCCGCCTGATGACGAACGAGGGCGACCGGGTGCCCGAGGTGCGCACCGCCATCGAGGCGGTGGTCGGTGACCAGCAGCGCCGGCTGGCGTGGGAGGACGACCCCGGCCTCGTGATCGGCGTGGCCGCGCTCGGCGGCTACCACCTGTTCAGCCGCTTCCAGGGAGGCTCGTTCCAGCAGGTCCCCGAGGACGCCTTCCTCGGCGCACTGGCCGCCCTCGTCGACACCGCCCGACACGACCCGGGGCGCCTTGACCGGACAACGACGGCACCGTACCGTTCTGAGAATTCGATTCTGACGACGTGAGAACGAAGTTCTGACCGGCCGCGGCCGGGACCACGAGGGGGAGCAACGACAAGTGGGGGAGCGCCCGTGAGCGACGACGCGGCGGCCGAGACCTCGGCCGCGCAGGCGGCGACCCTCGCCGACGCGGTCCTGACCGCGGAGGCCGAGCGCCAGGCCGAGCAGGCCGAGCGCGAGGTCCTCTTCGCCGACGACCTGCTGCCCGGCGTCGGCGACGAGGCCCTGACCCTGCGCCAGGGCCTCGAGGTCGGCGGCGCCTTCACCTTCGTGGTCCTGCTGCTGCTGAACGCGCTCGAGCAGCTCGAGGGCGCCGCCCTCAGCGTGCTCGCCCCCGACATCCGCGACGCCTTCAACGTCAGCAGCGGCGTCATCGTCTTCATCAGCGCCGCCGCCGGCGGGTTCCTCGTCCTCGGCGCGGTCCCCATGGGGTGGCTGGCCGACCGGTACAACCGCCCCCGGATCGTCGGCATCGCCAGCCTCGTGTTCTCGGCCATGGTGGCGTGCTCGGGCCTGGCGGTGAACGCGTTCACCCTCTTCCTCGCCCGCTTCGGCGTGGGCATCGCCCGCTCCAACACCCTGCCCGTCCACGGCTCGCTGATCGCCGACACCTACCCGATCGGGGTCCGTGGGCGCCTGAGCGCCACGACCATGGGCGCCGGCCTCGTCATCGCCGCCATCAGCCCGGTGCTCGTCGGCGGCATCGCCGACCTCGCCGGCGGCGCCAACGGCTGGCGGTGGGCCTTCTTCGTCCTCGGCATCCCCGTGCTCGGCGCCGCCTTCCTCGCCTTCCGGATCCGCGAGGTGCCCCGCGGCCAGTTCGAGATGAAGGACGTCCTCGGCGAGGTCATCGACACGACGCCGGTCGCCATGTCGATGGAGTCGGTGTTCTCCCGCCTGAAGCAGATCCGCACGCTGCGCACGGTGATGCTGGCCTTCGCGGCCATCGGCTTCGGACTGTTCACCGGCCCGGTCCTGATGAACGTCTACGTGGAGGACCGCTTCGGCCTCTCCGCCCTCGAGCGGGGACTGCTCGGCAGCTTCGGCGGCCTGTTCACCCTGGCCATCCTCCCCTTCGCCGCCCGCGGCTACGACCGGCGCTTCCGGGAGGACCCCGAGAAGGCGCTGCGCCTCGTCGGGCTGCTCATCATCCCCGTCGCCCTGCTCGTACCGCTGCAGTACTCGATGCCGAACGCGTTCCTCTTCGCGGTGTTCAGCGTGCCCCCGGCCATCCTGCTCATGACCGCCTTCACCATGGTGGGGCCGATCCTGCAGTCGGTCACCCCGTACCGCCTGCGGGGCATGGGCAACGCCCTCGGCGCGATCTACGTCTTCTTCGTCGGCGCCACCGCGGGTGCCCTGCTCGCCGCGTTCTTCACCGACGCCCTCGGCCCCCGCGCCGCGGTGATCCTGCTGATGGTGCCGTCGACGATCATCGGCGGCGTCCTCGTCCTGCGCAGCTCCACGTTCATCAAGAACGACCTCTCCCTCGTGGTGGCCGAGCTCCGCGAGGAGATGGACGAGCGCAAGCGCCAGCTCGAGGACCCCGAGCGGACCCCGATGCTCCAGGTCGCCTCGGTCGACTTCTCCTACGGCCACGTGCAGGTGCTCTTCGACGTGGGGTTCGAGGTCCGCAAGGGCGAGGTGCTCGCGCTGCTCGGCACCAACGGCGCCGGGAAGTCGACGATCCTGCGGGTGATCGCCGGCCTGGGCACGCCCGCCCGGGGCGTGGTGCGGCTCGAGGGCCGCACCATCACCTACGTCTCGCCCGAGCGCCGGGGCCCCCTCGGCATCCGCCTGCTGCCCGGCGGCAAGGGGGTGTTCCCCCAGATGACCGTGCAGGAGAACCTCGAGATGGCGGCCTTCGTGTACCGGCGCGACCGTGCCGACCACGACCGCCGCATCGCCCGGGTGCACGAGCTCTTCCCGACGCTCGCCGAGCGCCCCGACGACCTCGCCGGCTCGCTGTCCGGCGGCCAGCAGCAGATGCTGGCGCTCGCCTCGACCCTGCTGCACGAGCCCGACGTGCTCCTGATCGACGAGCTCTCCCTCGGCCTCTCCCCCATCGTCGTCCAGCAGCTGCTCGAGGTCGTCGAGCGGCTGAAGGCCGAGGGGACCACCATCGTCATCGTCGAGCAGTCCCTGAACGTCGCCCTCGCGGTCGCCGACCGGGCCGTCTTCCTCGAGAAGGGCCAGGTGCGCTTCGAGGGCGACGCCCGGGAGCTGGCCGAGCGCGACGACCTCGCCCGTGCCGTCTTCCTCGGGCGGGAGGGCGGATGACGCCCGTGCTCGCCGCCACGCTGGTGACCCGCCAGCTCATCTTCACGGGTGTCGTCAACGGCATGGTCTTCGGCCTCGTGGCCATGGGGATCGTGCTGATCTACCGATCGACCCGGGTCATCAACTTCGCGGTCGCCAACCTCGGCCTGATCGGGACGGGCCTGTTCGTCCTGCTGGTGGCGCAGTACTCCGTGCCGTTCTGGCCGGCGGCGATCCTCTCGCTCGCGGCGGGCACCCTCTGGGGCGCGCTGATGGAGCTGGTGGTCATCCGCCGCCTCTTCACCGCGCCCCGGGTCATCGTGCTGGTGGCCACCATCGGCATCTCCAGCCTGTCGCTCGCCGTGCTGCTGCTGTTCCCCGAGGTCGACGCCCCCGGTGCCCGCTTCCCCGTGGCGGTGGGCTCGGTGCACGAGTGGCTCGGCGTGCGGGTCACCGGGCCCGAGCTCGTCATCGTGGTGCTGGTCCCGCTCGTCGCGATCCTCTTCACCTGGATGCTGAACCGCACCGCCCTGGGCAAGGCGGTGAAGGCGTCGGCCGACAACCCCGACCTGGCCCGCCTCGCCGGCATCAGCCCCAAGCTGGTGTCGACCGCGGTCTGGGCCATCGCCGGCGCCCTGGCCACGCTGTCGCTGTCGCTGCTGGCCGGTGACACCGGGGCGGCGACCAACCTGGCCAGCCTCGGCCCGAGCACCCTGGTCCGCGCCCTCGCCGCCGCCGTCATCGCCGGCATGTACTCGTTCCGGCGGGCGTTCATCGCCGGCATCGCCATCGGCGTGGTCGAGGCGGTCGTGCGCTTCAACTACCTCGACGCCCCGGGCCTCATGGACTTCCTCGTCCTGCTGGCCGTGCTCGTCGCCGTCAACTGGCAGAGCCGCCAGGGCACCGGCGAGACCCAGACCTTCTCCTTCGGCGCCAAGCCCCGACCCATCCCCGAGCGCCTCCGGGGCGTCTGGTGGGTGCGCCAGATCGACCGGGCCGGGCTCGTGCTCATGGGCCTCGGCGCGATCGTGCTCCCGATCATCGTCACGGCGCCGTCGCGCCAGCTGCTCTACACGTCGATCCTCGCCTTCGCCCTGTGCGCCCTCTCGCTCACCGTCCTCACGGGATGGGGCGGCCAGCTCTCCCTCGGCCAGATGGCCTTCGCGGGGATCGGCGCACTGCTGATGGCGGCGTTCTCCCGGGGCGTGAACGTCGACCTGCGCGTCGGTGACGTGCGCCTCCTGAAGGCCGGGATCCAGCCGCTCACCTTCGTGACCGCCGTCGCGCTGGCCGTGGCCATCACCGCGCTGCTGGCGACCCTCATCGGCGCCAGCGCGCTGCGGGTCCGCGGCCTCTACCTGGCGGTCAGCACCTTCGCCTTCGGCCTCGCCGCCCAGCAGTACCTCTACGGCCGGCCCCTCCTGAGCGGCGGGTTCAGCCAGTCGGTGCCCTACCAGCGCACGAACCTGTTCGGGATCGTCGACCTCGGGTCGCAGCGCTCGATCTACTACGTGACCCTCGTCCTGTTGATCGTGGGCGTGGTGGTCATCGCCCACCTGCGCCGCACCGGGATCGGCCGCACCACCATCGCGGTGCGCGACAACCCCGACGGCGCCGCCGCCTACACGGTGTCGGCCACCCACACGAAGCTGCGGGCCTTCGCCCTGGCCGGCGGCATCGCCGCGCTGGGCGGGGCCCTGCTGGCCGCCAACATCCAGAGCGTCCCCACGACCCGCTACTTCACCGTGGCGGACTCGCTCCTGCTCGTGGCCATGGTCGTGATCGGCGGGCTCGGGTCGGTGGCGGGCGCCGTCCTCGGTGCGATCTGGGTGGTCGGCCTGCCGGCGTTCTTCCCCGACAACGACGTGGTGCCGCTGCTCACCTCGAGCCTCGGCCTGCTCGTCCTGCTCCTCTACTTCCCCGGCGGGCTCGTGCAGATCGGCCACGCGCTGCGGGACGCCATCGTGGGCTGGGCCGAGCGCCGCCACCCCGCCGAGACCACCAAGCAGCAGGTGACCGTACCCGTGGCGCCGGTGCGCTCCGAGCGGGTGGCGCTGCCCGAGGGCACGCCGGCGCTGCGCACCACGGACGTCGTGGTCCGCTTCGGCGGCATCCACGCGGTCTCGGGGGTGAGCATCGACGTGGGCGACGGCGAGATCGTCGGGCTCATCGGCACCAACGGCGCCGGCAAGTCCACCCTGATGAACGCCGTCGGCGGCTACGTGCCCTCGCAGGGCCACGTCGAGCTCCTCGGGCGGCCGGTCGACGGGCTCTCCGCGAACCGGCGGGCCCGCCTGGGCCTCGGGCGCACGTTCCAGGCCGCCACCCTCTTCCCCGAGCTGACCGTGCGCGAGACCGTGCTGGTCGCCCTCGAGGCCCGCCACCGCAGCGCCCTCGTCACCAACGCGCTGTTCTGGCCGCCGGCGCTCAAGCACGAGCGCACCAAGCGGGCCCAGGCCGACGAGATCGTCGACTTCCTCGGCCTCGGCCGCTACGCGGAGGCGTACATCGGCGACCTCTCCACCGGCACCCGCCGCATCGTCGAGCTGGCCGGCCTGCTCGCCCTCGACGCCCGGGTGCTCTGCCTCGACGAGCCGACCGCCGGCGTGGCCCAGCGCGAGACCGAGGCCTTCGGACCGCTGCTGCTGGAGATCCGGCGCGAGCTCGGGGCGTCGCTGCTCGTCATCGAGCACGACATGCCCCTGATCATGGGCATCAGCGACCGGGTCTACTGCCTCGAACTGGGCCAGATCATCGCCGAGGGCGCGCCCGAGGCCGTCCGCAACGACCCCGCCGTCATCGCCAGCTACCTCGGCACCGACGAGCGGGCCATCGCCCGCAGCGGGGCGGCGGCCGAGCCGTCATCGACGCCGACGACGCCCGCCGAACCGACCACCGCCTGACCCGACCACGCCTGATCCGCGGGCGACCGACCTTCGACCGACCTTCGACCGACCACACCACACCAACCAGGGGGAACCACCGTGCGCAGGACCATCCTCGCCGTGACCGCAGCCGCGCTGCTGCTGTTCGGCTGCACCTCCGGCGACTCGTCGTCGTCGGACACCACCAGCGGGGGCGACAGCACCGCCTCCACCACCGCCCAGACCTTCCCGACCGGGCCGGCGCCGGGCGTCACCGACACCAGCGTCAAGGTGGGCGTGACCTACGTCGACCTGGCCAGCCTGGCCGGCATCGTCGACATCGACCACGGCGACTACGAGGCGGCCTACACCGCGCTGTTCGACTCGATCAACGCCGAGGGCGGCATCAACGGCCGCACCATCGAGCCGGTCTTCGCCCCCATCGCCCCGACCGGGAACGAGCCCGCCGACGCCGCCTGCACGAAGCTCACCGAGGACGACGACGTCTTCCTCATCATGGGCTTCTTCCTCGGCGACAACGTGCTGTGCCCGGTCGAGGCCCACTCGACCGCGGTCATCGGCGGCGTGCTCACCGCCGAGCGCCTGGCCCGGGCCGACGCCCCCTGGTACTCCAACGAGGGCAGTGAGGACCTCCAGGCCGAGGCCGTGCGCTCGATGGCCGAGGCGGGCGACCTCGACGGCACCGTCGGCGTCTTCGGAGGGCCCGAGGAGCAGACCCTCATGGACGACGTGATCCTGCCGCTGCTCGACGAGCTCGGCGTCGACGTGGCCGAGTCCGCCATCGTCGACCAGAGCGCCGACGACACCGCCGGCACCGACAACTCCACCCAGGTGATCGGCCAGCGCTTCGAGGCCGCCGGCGTCGACCAGGTGATCGTGCTCGGCACCTCGAGCATCGCCTGGGCCCGGGGTATCGCCGCCACCGACTACCGGCCGGCGCTGCGCTTCACCGAGCAGGGCGCCATCAACACCTACGTGGGCCAGGAGAGCGCGGACCTGACCCTGATGGAGGGCGCCGAGCTCGGTGGCCTCTTCGGCGGCTCGGCCAACCAGTACCAGCTCCCGGCGATGCAGGACTGCCTCGGGATCATCGAGGACGCCGGCATCGAGGTGCCCGACCCCGAGGGCCAGGAGACCGTCGACAACCAGCCCTGGACCTCCTCCATGACCGCCTGCTCCCAGGTGATGCTGTTCCAGGCGCTCGTCGAGGCGGCCGGCGAGGACCTCAACTACGGGTCGCTGCAGGGCGGCGCCGAGGGCCTCGTGGTCGACATGCCCAACCAGCCCGAGCCCTTGACCTTCGGCAACGGCGAGCACGGCGACGGCGACCCGCCGGCGTACCTGTTCGACTTCGACGCCGACAGCCGGGCGTTCGTCCTCCGCGAGGGCCAGACCGGTGACGCCGGCGACGGCGGTAGCTCCGACACCACGGACACCACCGCCGACTGAACCCGTTTGCGCACCGGTCGGGCACGGCGTCGCGCCGGGCCCGACCGGTGCCCGACGCGCCCCCAACCGGCCCTCGACGGGCCCAGCGAGGAAGGTGACCTGCCGTGAGCGACACCCCCGACGTCCCCCGCGTGACCCACCCCGACGCCGACGACCAGCTGGACCCCTGGGTCGTGCAGTGGATGGTCGACAACCCGCTGCGGGCGGGGGTGTTCGACACCCTCGACCCCGCGATCCTCCCGCTGGCCCGGGGCGACAACCCCTTCCCCGTGACCCGGGAGATCGCCAAGGTCACCGACGAGGAGGTCGCCGGCGTCCCCGTGCGCATCTACGAGCACGACGAGCCCGCCACCGGGCTGCTGGTCTACCTGCACGGCGGCGGCTTCTGCATCGGCAGCATCGGCCTGATGGACAACGTGGCCCGCGAGCTCGCCCACGCCACCGGCGCCGCGGTGGTCTCGGTGGAGTACCGCCTCGCCCCCGAGCACCCGTACCCGGCGGGCCTCGACGACTGCGAGACCGTGACCCGCTGGGCGCTGGCCAGCACCGAACGCTTCGGCGTCGCCCCGGGCCAGGTGGTGGTGGGCGGCGAGAGCGCCGGCGGCAACCTCACCGCGGCGGTGGCGCTGCGCCTCCGGCGCGACCCGGCCGAGGCACCCCTCGCCGCCCAGCTCCTGCTCTACCCGGGCACCGCCGGCCGTGCCGACGACGCCGACCTGCCGTCACGCGAGTACTTCGACGGCATCGTCCTCAGCGACAAGGCCCGGGACGTGTTCTGGGGCGCGTACAGCGCCGGCCGCGACCTCGACGGCGACCCCGAGGCGGCGCCGCTGTGGGCCGACGACCTCACCGGCCTCCCGCCGGCCATCGTCGTCCTCGGCGGCTGCGACGTGCTCCGCGACGAGGGCCGCGCCTACGCCCGTCGCCTCGCCGAGGCGGGCGTGCCCACCCACGAGGTCTGCTACCCGGGCCAGCCCCACGGCTTCTTGAACCACGACTTCCCCGCCGCCGCGGAGGCGTGGGCCGAGGTCGGCACCTGGCTCCGCCCGATCCTCGCCGCCGCCTCCTCCTCCTGACCTCGACACACGCTTCTTCCAGCAGAAGCGGAAGGTCCCACCTTCCGTTTCTGCTGGAGGAACGACGGATCAGGGCTGAGCCGGCGCGTCCGCTTGGTCGTCGGGCTCGGGGGCGGGTGGGGCGGGGACCTCGACGGTGGCCCGGCCGGTGAGGTCGGCCGACGAGCGGCCCACCAGCAGGGTGTAGGTGCCGGGGTCGACCTGCCAGCCGGGGGCGCGGCGCTCGGCTCGTAACTGGGCGCCGAGCATGTCGCCGAGGCGCTCGGCCACGGCGTCGGCGTCGGGCTCGCCCGGGTCCCAGTAGGCGAACGACCGGTCGTCCAGCACGAGGTCGACGGTGGTCGTCTCCCCCGGAGCGAGGCGCACCTTGGCGAAGGCCTTGAGCTCCTTCGGGGGACGGACGAGGCGGGGCGACTCGGTGGCCACGTAGAGCTGCACCACCTCGGCGCCGGGCCGGTCGCCGGTGTTGGTCACGGGCACCGACACGGTGAGCGTGTCGCCGGGCTCGAACGTGGACGACGACAGCGTCGGCTCCCCGAGGGCGAAGGTCGTGTAGCCGAGGCCGTGGCCGAACGGGAACCGGGGCGTGATGGCCCGGTGCTCGAAGCCCCGGTAGCCCATGAACACGCCCTCGCCGTAGCGGACGTGGCCGTTCTCGCCGGGGAAGTTGTCGTGCGACGGCGAGTGCTCGACCCGCTCGGGGTACGTCGTCGGGAGGCGCCCGCCGGGCTCGAGCGCGCCGGTGAGCACGTCGGCGACCGCCGGGCCGAGCTCCTGGCCGCCGAACCAGCACTGGAGGGTGGCGGCCACGTCGTCGACCCACGGCAGGTCCACCGGAGAGGCGGCGTTCACGACCACCGCTGTGCGGGGGTTGGCCGCGAGCACCCGGCGGACCAGGTCGTCCTGGCCACGGGGCAGCGCGAAGGACGTGCGGTCGCGGCCCTCGGTCTCCCACTCATGGTTGGTGCCGACGAACACCACCGCCACGTCGGCGTCCGCGGCCGTGGCCACCGCCTCGTCGAGGAGGGCGGCGGCGTCGGCGGTCCGGAAGCCGACCCGCACGCCCGCCATGCCCGAGCCCCGGTAGAAGTAGTCGACCCGGACCGCGACCGGGGTGCCCACGGTGACCTCGATCTCGGTCACCTTGTCGAGGCTGGCGTAGCCGAAGAAGTCGCTGCCGCCGCGCGGCGGCGGGTCCTCCACGCCGTCGAGCACGAGCTCGTCGTCGAGGTACACCCGGGCCGTGCCCACCTGGGCGAGGGAGAGCTCGAAGCGGCCCGACACGACGGGCACGACGGTGCCGGTGATGCGCATGGTCCAGCGCTCGTCCTCCCCCTCGGGCTGGCCGAGGCGCACGATCATCTTGCGCAGCTCGTCGAGCTGGTCGCGCTCGAGGAGCTCGCCGTCGAACTCCTCGCCGGCGAAGCGCTCCAGGGTGAAGCCGTCGGGCACCGGCAGCACCGAGGTGCCCAGCACGGCGGCCGACCGGCCGATCTCCAGGGCGCGCGCGTAGGTGACCTCCACGCCGTCGCCGAGGGCGGCGGTGAGGGCGTCGAGGGGGCTCACCTGTGGGTGCTGCACCACCTGGGCGGAGCCGCCGCCGACGATGCAGGCCGACACCGCGGGCTCGCCGATGACGGCCACCCGCCCCACGGCGCCGGCGTTGATCGGCAGGAGGCCGTCGTTGGCGAAGAGCACGCAGGCGTCGGCGGCGGCGCGCCGCAGCAGGTCCACGTCCGCCGCGGTGGGCGGCTGGGGCACGACCGGCGGCGTCGGCTCGTCGAGCGCGCCGATGCGGTCGAGGGCGTGGAGCAGGCGGGTCACGGCGGCGTCGAGGTCGGCCTCGGGCACCCGCCCCTCGGCCACGGCCTCGCGCACGACGTCGCCGAGGGCCCGCGCCGGCGCCGGCATCTCGAGGTCGAGGCCGGATCGCAGCGACGTCTCGGTGCTGGCCACGGCGAACCAGTCGGTCATCACCAGGCCCTCGAAGCCCCAGTCGTCACGCAGGAGGTCGACGAGCATCGCCTCCTGCTCGGTGAGCCAGCTCCCGTTGAGCCGGTTGTAGGACGTCATGATCCCGAGGGCGCCGCCCTCCTTCACCGCCAGCTCGAAGGGCACGAGGTAGAGCTCGCGCAGCGAGCGCTCGTCCACGTCGGAGCTGATGGTCATGCGCTCGAACTCGGCCTCGTTCGCCACGAAGTGCTTCACCGTGGCGAACACGCCGTTGCCCTGCACGCCCCGCACGTAGCCGGCGGCGAGCTTCCCCGAGAGGTACGGGTCCTCGGAGTAGCACTCGAAGTTGCGACCGGCGTAGGGGTGGCGGTGGAGGTTGACCGTCGGCGCCAGCAGGCCCCGACAGCCCCGCTCGAACGCCTCGCGGCCGACGAGCTCGCCGAGTGCCTCGGCGACCGCCGGGTCCCACGTGGCGCCGACCGCCGAGCCGCACGGCAGGCAGCTCGACGCCGCGCCGCCGGCCCCCGGGTAGCTGAGGCCGCGTGCGCCCGACGGCCCGTCGGTGACGTTCACCTGGGGGATCCCGACCCGCTCGACAGCGACCAACGAGAACATGTCGGCGCCGGCGGTCAGCGCCGCCTTCTCCTCGAGCGTCAGCGCGGCGACGAGCGCCTCGACGTCAGCCATGGGGTTCCCCCGTTCCTTCTCTGCGACTGCGGCACCGCCACCCGACGGGCGCCCGCCGACGGTAGTGGTCCCACGCCGGCCCGACGCCTTCTGGGACCAGCAGGTCGTTCCTCACGACAGCAGGCTGGTCCCGGAGCGAGGGCGCCGAGGGTCAGACCGAGGGACCGTGGGCACCAGTGCCGGGCGGGGCGTCCTCGCCCGGGTAGACCATGCCGATCTGGGCGCGGATGGCGTCGAGGGTCTCGGCGAGGACGAGCGTCTCCGACAACGGCATCACCGGGCTCTGGAGCTCGCCGGCGGCGAGGCAGCGGTGGACCTCGTGCACCTGGAAGCGCAGGCCGTTTCCCTCGTAGCCCGCCTCGATGCGCTCGTGGTCGCCCGGGCCGTGGACGTCGAGCCAGGTCGGGCAGTGCATGAACGGTGGCAGGTCGATCCAGCCCTCGGTGCCCGAGATGCGGGCGCCACACGCCAGCGAGACCCGCAGCGCCGCCTTCACCACGCCGAGGCGGTCGCCCGGGTGGCGCAGCACGGCCGCCACCTGCTCGTCGACGCCGGTGGTGCCGACATGGCCGGCGGCGACGACCGCCTCGGGGTGTCCGAGGACGAGGGTGCACAGCTGCACCGGGTAGATGCCGAGGTCGAGCAGGCCGCCGCCGCCGGTGGCGAGGTCGAAGTGGCGGTGGTGCGGGTCGAAGGGCCAGCGCAGGGCGAACTCGGCGTCGACCTGCAGCACCTCGCCGATGCGACCCTCGCCGAGCACGTCGCCGAGCGCCACGTAGGACGGGAGGAACCGGCTCCACAGCGCCTCCATGCAGAACACGCCGTTGGCCGCGGCGGCGTCGGCCATGCGCCGGGCCTGGGTGGCGTTCAGGGCGAAGGGCTTCTCGCAGAGCACGGCCTTGCCCGCCTCGAGCATGAGCAGGGTCTCGGCCTCGTGGCGGGCGGCCACGGTGGCGACGTAGACGACGTCCACGGCGGGGTCGTCGGCGAGGGCCCGGACGTCGCCGTAGGCGGTGTCGACCCCGAACTCTGCGGCAAAGGCGTCGGCCCGCTCCTGCGCGCTCGACGCCACCGCGGTGATGCGCCCGTCGTCCACGAGGGTCATCCCCTCGGCGAACCCGCGGGCGATGACCCCGGGCCCCACGACCCCCCAGCGGACGGTCAGCGGTCGGCCCTCGGCGCCGGGGCCACGTCGACGACGACCTTGCCCACGGCGCCGCCGCCGCCGACCAGGGCCAGCGCGTCGGCGGCGCGATCGAGGGGGAAGCGGGCGCCGATGTGGGGCCGGACCCGGCCGCTCGCCAGCAGGTCGAGCAGCTCGGCCTCGTTGCGGGCGGCGTCGTCGGGCTGGTTCACCATGAAGGAGAGGAACTCGAAGGCCCGGATCTGGCTGCCCTTGAGCAGCACCAGGTTGAGCGGCACACGCGGGATCGTCCCCGAGGCGAAGCCCACGGTGACGAACCGGCCGCCGTAGTGCAGCGAGCGGAGCGCTGGCTCGGCCAGGTCGCCGCCGACCGGGTCGACCACCACGTCGGCGCCATCGGGGAGCTGCTCACGCAGGGCCTGGCGCAGGTCACCGGCCGTGTGGTCGACGAGCCGGGTCGCGCCCTCGGCCTCGGCGGCGGCCAGCTTCTCCGGCGACGACGCCACCGCGGTGACGGTGGCCCCGAGCAGCGCGGCGAGCTGGACGGTGGCCAGGCCGACACCGCCGCCGGCGCCGAGCACCACGACCTCCTCACCGGGCTGGACCTCGGCGACCGAGCGCAGGGTGTGCCACGCGGTGCGGTGGGCGACCCCGAAGGCGGCGGCGTCCGCCTCGGCCACCCCGTCGGGGATGGCGGTGACCGCGGTGGCGCCCACCGCGACCTCCTCGGCGAAGGCGCCGACCAGGCCAGTGCCGAAGACCCGGTCGCCGACCGCCGGCGAGGCCACGTCGTCGGCCACCTCGGTCACCGTGCCGGCGAACTCGCTACCGGGGACGAAGGGTGGCGGCACCTTGATCTGGTACTCCCCCGCCACGAGCAGCACGTCGGGGAAGTTCACCGCCGCGGCGGCGACGGCGACCCGGACCTGCCCCGGGCCGAGCTCGGGCGACGGGCGCTCCTCCACGGTGACCACCTCCGGCGGTCCCCACGCCGGGCACCACGCCGCCCGCACGGTCAGCGGCCCTTCCAGTCCGGAGCGCGCTTCTCCACGAAGGCCCGGGCCCCCTCCTGGGCGTCCTCGCTCGAGAACACCACCTTCTGCCAGTGGCGCTGGCGCTCGTTGGCCTTGTCGGTGTCGACCAGGACGAGCCGGGCGATCTCCCTGACCGCGGCGACCCCGAGGGGGCCGTTGGCGGCGATGCGCTCGGCCAGTGAAACGGCGGTGTCCACCACGGCGTCGGGGGCGACGACCGAGTTGACCAGGCCCATCTCGTAGGCCCGGGGCGCGTCGACGAGATCGCCGGTGAGGAGCATCTCCAGCGCGAGGCCGAGGGGCACCCGCAGCGGGAGGAACGTGCCCCGCCCACCCGGGAACAGCCCCCGCTTCACCTCGGGGAGCCCGAAGCGGGCGTCGCCCGACGCCACGATCAGGTCGCAGCCGAGCAGGAGCTCGAGGCCACCGCCCACCGCGGCGCCGTTGGCCGCCCCGATCAGCGGCACGGAGACGTCACCCGCCATGAGCCGGTTGCCGGCCTTGGTCTCGGGGTCGTCGCCGACGCCGACCTGCTCGCCGGCGGCGAACGCGGCGAGGTCCATGCCGGCGCAGAAGGCCCGGTCCCCGGTGCCGGTGAGCACCAGCACCCGCAGCTCGGGGTCGGTCTCGGCCTCGAGCACCGCGGCCCCGATGGCCCGGAACAGCGAGGCGTTCAGCGAGTTGCGGGCGTCGGGGCGGTTGAGCCGGGCGACCAGCACCGGCCCGCGACGCTCCACCACCAGCTCGTCGGATTGGCTCATGTCGGCCTCCTCAGCCCTGGTAGTCCGTGGACGCGGCCAGGTCGGCGGCGCCCTGCATCAGGTCGAGCACGATGGGCCCGAACGCGTTCAGCTTCGGATCCTCGCCGGCCCGCTGGTAGCCCTGCTCGAGCACCACGGCCAGCTTCCACTTGGCCAGCACGAGGTAGTAGTCGAGGTCGTCCACCTGGCGGCCGGAGACCTCGGCGTAGTGGGCGAGCATCTCCTCCTTGGAGGGCATGTCCTTCAGGTCGACGTAGCTCGACGTGGCCGCCTCGGGCGCCGACGTGTCGTCGGGCCAGCCCTGGAGCATCCAGGCCAGGTCGAGCTTGGGGTCCCCGACCGTGCCCATCTCCCAGTCCACGATCGCGGCCAGCCGGGCCGGCGCACCGTGGGCGAACATCACGTTGGCGAACTGGTAGTCGCCGTGCATGAGGCCGGGGACGAAGTCGATCGGCTTGTGGGCCCGCAGCCACGCCGACGCCTCGGCGAACCCGGGCAGCTCGCGGCCCTTGATGCGCTCGAGGAAGGCCGTCCACCGGTCGACCTGACGCTCGTGGAAGCCGTCGGGGCGGCCGAGGTCCTGGAGGCCCTTGGCCTGCCAGTCCACGTTGCCGAGCAGGGCGATGCCCTCGGCGAGCTGGAAGGCGAGATCGCGCTTGGCGGCGACGTCGGTGTCGAATGGCGGCGGCCAGGGCTTGCCCCCGGACAGGCCCATGGGCGACCAGCCGTCCACGAAGCCCATCAGGTAGAAGGCCCGGCCGAGCACGTCGGTGTCGGGGCAGACGGCGATGGCCGCCGTGTGCGGCACGTCGGTGCCGTCGAGGGCCTCGATGATCCGCCACTCCCGGATGATCCCGGCGTCGCGGCTCTCGGGGGCGGTGGTGGGAGGGATGCGCAGGGCGCCGTGGAGCTCGCCGCGGCGGACCTCGTAGATCTCGTTCTGCGAGCCACCGGAGATGAAGCGGGCCTCGATGGGCGCGCCGGCGGGGCCGAGGCCCTGGGCGTCCATCCACGGCGCGAGGCGCTCGACGTCGAGGGTGGGCTCGTCGCCGGCGGCGGGGTCGTCGGGGCTGGCGTCGGTCAGGCCGCTCACAGGTTCCCCACCTCCAGCTCGAGGAACTCGGCGTACTTGGCCCGGGCCGCCTCGCGCAGCTTGGGGATGTGGCGGGTGGGCCAGAGATCGTCGCTGGGCCGGTGGTCCCGGAGCACCTGGCGGGCGATGGTGACCTTGTGGACCTCGGTGGGGCCGTCGGCCAGGCCCATCACGCTGGCGCCCAGCATCATCCCGGTGAAGGGCATCTCGTTGCTGACGCCGAGGGCGCCGTGGACCTGCATGGCCCGCCAGGCGATGTCGTGCAGCACCTGGGGCATGACCACCTTCACCGTGGCGATGTCCTTGCGGACCCGCCGGTAGTCGTTGTACTTGTCGATGGTCCACGCCGTGTAGAGCGTGAGCAGGCGGAACTGGGTGAGCTGGGCGTACGAGTCGGCGATGTAGCCCTGCACGAACTGCTTGTCCGCCAGCAGGCTGCCCTGGGTCTCGCGGCTGAGGGCCCGCTCGCACAGCATGTCGAGCGCCTTGCCGGCCATGCCGATGGTGCGCATCGCATGGTGGATGCGACCGCCGCCGAGGCGGGTCTGGGCGATGGCGAAGGCCTGGCCCTCGCCACCGAGCAGGCCCTCCTCGGGCACCCGCACGTCCTGGTAGTGGATGAGGGCGTGGGAGCCGTGGCCCTCGGGCTCGCCGCCGAGGCCCACGTTGCGGACGATCTCGATGCCCGGCGTGTCGGTCGGGACCAAGAACATGGACATGCCCTGGTAGGCGCTCACGTCGGGGTTGGTCACCGCCATGACGATGAGGAACGAAGCCGTGCCGGCGTTGGAGGAGAAGAACTTCCAGCCGTTGATCACCCACTCGTCGCCGTCCTTCTCGGCTCGGGTGGTGAACATGGTGGGGTCGGCGCCGGCGTGGGGCTCGGTCATCGAGTAGCACGAGAACATCTCGCCCTCGAGCAGCGGGTGCAGGTAGCGCTCCTTCTGCTCGGGCGTGCCGTAGTGGGCGATGATCTCGGCGTTGCCGGTGTCGGGCGCCTGGCAGCCGAACACGATCGGCGCCCACGACGAGCGGCCCAGGATCTCGTTGAGCAGCGAGAGCTTCACCTGGCCGTAGCCGGCGCCACCGAGCTCGGGGCCGAGGTGGGTGGCCCAGAGGCCCTGGTCGCGCACCCGCTGCTTGAGCGGGTCGATCGCCCGGCGGCGGTTGTCGTCGAGGGGCGTGAACTCCAGCCCCGGCCACACGAGGTCGAGCGGCTCGACCTCCTCGCGGACGAACTCGTCCGCCCAGTCGAGCTTCTCCTGGAATTCGGGCTCCGTCTCGAAGTCCCACGCCATGTCGGTCCCCCTTCGGTCGGCGGGCAGAATAGCATTCTGGGGATGGAGAACGCTGTGCGGGACGATCCTGACGACGCCGCCGGGGCGGGGCCCGACGACGTGGCCGCCCGGATCGCGCAGCGCACGCTCGCGGCCCGCGGCGCCGAGTACGCCGGCGAGGTGCGCCGCCTGCTCGACGCCGGCCTCACGGTGATGGACCGCTGCGGCACCGGCGCCCGGCCCCGGGTGGCCGACATCGTCGCGGAGGCGGGGCTCTCCAACGACGCCTTCTACCGCCACTTCCCCTCGAAGGACGCGCTGGTCGCCGCCATCCTCGACGACGGCGCCGACCGCCTCGGCCGCTACCTCGGGCACCGCATGGCCAAGGCCGACGGGCCCGAGGCCCAGGTCCGCCAGTGGGTCGCCGGCGTCCTCGCCCAGGCCGACCCCGCCATCGCCGCCACCACCCGGGCCGTGCTCTGGAACGGCGGCGGCGCGACCGGCCAGGCCGCCGGCCGCCACCCGGCGAGCGAGGCCCTCGCGGCGCTGCTGGTCGCGCCCTTCGACGCGCTCGGCAGCCCCGACCCGGCGGGCCAGGCCACCCTCGCCGCCCACGCCGCCCTCGGCCGCCTCGCCGACCTGCTCTGGGCGGAGGCGGCGCCCACCCGGGCCGAGGAGGACGCGCTCGTGGCGTTCCTCCTCGCCGCCATCCGTCGGTCCTGACCCGTCTACTACACGCCGTTGTAAGCGAGTGGTCACTCATCTACGATCCAGGTACTCATCACCCAGGGGGAGATCCATGACCACCGGAACCCGCCGCCTCGTGGCGGCGCTCGCGCTCGTCGCCGCCTCCGCGCTCGCGGTCGCGGCCTGCACGTCGGGCGACACGTCGGACGACGACGCCGCCTCGTCCACCACCGCGGCCTCGTCGGAGGACACCGCGCCCGCGGCGACCGGGCCGTCGCCCGGCGTCACCGACGACACCATCAAGGTGGGCGTCACCTACGTCGACACCGCCAGCCTCGTCGCGTCGGGCCTCAACTACGACCTCGGCGACCACGAGGCCGTGTACACCGCGCTGTTCGACCAGATCAACGCCGACGGCGGCATCAACGGCCGCCAGATCGAGCCCGTGTTCGCGCCGATCGACCCGACCAGCCCGGCGCCGGCCGAGGAGGCGTGCGTGAAGCTGACCGAGGACGAGGACGTCTTCCTCATCACCGGCTTCTTCCTCGCCGACGCCGTGACCTGCCCGGTCACCACCCACGAGACCGCCGTCGTCGGCGGCGAGATGACGCCGCAGCGCACCGCCGACGCCGCTGCACCGTGGATCACGTGGATCCCCGACGAGGAGCTCCCGGCCTCCGTCGTGGCCGCCTACGACGAGGCGGGGCTGCTCGACGGCACCGTGGGCGTCTTCGGCGCCGCACGTGACCAGGAGCAGATCGAAGGGACCATCGTCCCGGCCCTCGAGGAGGCCGGCGTCGACGTGGCCGAGACCGGCATCATGGATGCCCCGGCCGACGACCAGGCCGCGGTGAACGCCAGCGTGCAGGCCATCGCCGAGCGCTTCGACGCCTCGGGCGTCGACACCGTGGTGATCGCGGGGTCGAGCGGCCAGGACTGGCCCACGAACATGGCCGACGACGACTCGTACCGGCCGACCCTCCTGTTCACCACGCTCGTCGGGCCCCACGCGTTCCTGTCGAACGCTGCGACCACCGACACGTCGGTGCTGGACGGCTCGTACGCGGGTGGCGCCTACGGTCCCGACCAGGCCCGCTTCGAGGAGGCCGCGATGCAGGACTGCATCCAGATCCTGAGCGACGCAGGCCTCGACACCCCCGCGCCCGAGGAATCGAGCGACGACCCGTCGAACCAGCCCTACCAGGCCGCCTTCCAGGCCTGCCCGGACGTGGTGCTGACCCAAGCGCTGCTCGAGGCCGCCGGCCCCGACCTCAACTACGGCACCCTCGAGGCGGCCATCGACGGCCTCGAGGTCACCATCCCGGGCGATCCCGAGGCCCGCACGTACGGGCCCGCCCCGGCGTCCGACGGTGACCCCACGGCCTACCTGTTCGAGTTCGACACCGACGCCCAGGACTACACCCTGATCGAGGACTGACCACCCCCCGTCCCGGATCGGTCGACCCGGCCGATCCGGGCGGGAGGCGGCTCCGCCGCGGCGTCCGCTCGGCGAGCGGGACCCTACGAGACGACGACCCGGGCCCGTCCGAGGTTGAGCACCCGGGCGTGGGGCGAGCGCAGGCTCCCCTCGCGCTGGGCGCTGACCCGCACGGCCACGAAGTAGGTGCCGGGCTCGTCGTAGGTGTGGGTGATCGACGACGTGCAGCGCGACGACGCCCCGTCGACGGTCGGGTCCGACTCGGCGTAGGCGCCGGAACCGTCGACGTCCCACTCCACCGCGACGACGGTGCCGGTGCCCGGCGGCACCTCGATCTCGGCACGGAGCTCGACGGTCGCGCCGACGGCCACCTCGGCGCGCGACCCGCCGTTCGCGGTGAGCGACACGGTGGGTTGGATGCCGCGGCGTTCCCCCGCGGTGGGCGGCACGTGCACCTGGCCCCCGACCACGTCGTAGACGGTGCTCGCCGGCGGCGGCACGTCGTGCTCCGCCCACGCCACCAGCGCCCGGAGGGCGTGCTGGAGGGCGCCGGCGTAGCTGGTGAAGCGGGTGGTCGGCACCGGCCGCTCGGCGCCGGGCAGGTCCATCGGGGCCATGTGCATGGCGTGGTCGAGGAAGTAGATGCGGAAGCGTTCGTCGGCGGCCGGGCCCTGCGCCTCGTGGACGAGGTCGTCGTACCAGGCCGCCTGCCAGGGGTAGGCCGCCTCGTCGAGCAGCGCCTCGACCACGATCATCTTGGCGTTGAAGCGGCCCGACTGGACCGTGCCGGTGCCCGGCTTGCTCATCGTCGTGCCGATGAACCGCGGCCGCTGCGGGTACACGGGTCGGCCGTCGAGGCAGAACTGCTCCCACACCGGGAAGTCCGGGCTGACCTGGTGGCGGTGGTAGGTCTGGAAGGCGAGGTGGGCGTCGTTGTCGATCGTCACCTCGTCCCCCGCGGCCACCCCGGCGAGGTGCTCGAAGTGGGCCTCGCCCACCCCGGTGAGCACGAAGCCGTCCTGGAGCCCGGCGATCCAGAGGTTGACCCCCGCGGCCGACCCGGTGGTGATGCGCAGCTGCGCGCCCCGCACCTCGCCGTCGGGCAGGTCCGCCAGCTCCAGCGCAGCGACGATGTCAGCGACGGGGACCCCACGGGGCATGGCGAGCGGGAGCGGAAGTCCGAGCTCCGCGGCCTCGTCCCCCATGATCGGGCGGGCGATGGTCGTGCGGTGCTGGACGCGCGCCCTGGCCAGCGAGGCCGGCGGGTCCGCGCCGAGGTAGCCGGGGACGGTCCAGAAGTCCTCGACGTAGGTGCGGTCGGCGGCGAGCAGGTTGTCGGCCAGCGCTCCCCACACCGTGGTGTAGCTGCGGGCCAGGCTCTGGTAGGCGAACCACGCGCGGGGCGGGAAGCCGACGGCGGTGGCCTCGGCGAGCGCCTCGCGCTCCTCCACCGAGAGGCCGGCGTAGGGGTCGCCGGAGCCGCCGGGCTCGAGGGCGTCGACGATCTGCGGGAACCGCTCCCAGAGGATGCGCAGGGCATGGGCCTGCACGCCGAACACGCTCGGGATCGACTGGGGGCTGCCGATGACGAACGGCACCCCGCCGTCCCACACGTCCACGGTGTTCTCGAGGCACGCCATCGTCTTGAAGCCGCCGCCGCTGCCGCCGTAGCAGTAGCCGTACGGTCGGTGCTCGCCGTACATCTCGGCCGCGAGCGTGCGGGAGTACCGCGCCACCGCCGCGCTGGCCCGGAAGCCCGTCACCGTCCCGTCCTCGCCCGGGAAGGGGTTCGTGCGCCCGAGGTTGGACTCGACGAGGTAGGCGCCGCTGTCGACCGCGAACTCGATCGAGGCCCCCATGCCGACGAGGATCCCCATGCCGACCGCGTGCTCCGTGCCCGACATGAACATGAGGGGCTGGAAGAACCGCCCCTCGTACCGCTCCACCGGCGGGAAGTACATCGAGAAGAGCAGGTCGGTGCCCTCGAACCCGCCGTGCACGTAGCGGTGCGGCACGGGCTCCTCGCGCCACTCGTCGACGTCGACGAACGGCGTCGCGAACTCCGGATCCTTCGACCCCGCGGCTGGCAGGCTCATGGCACGTCCCCCCTTCCCTCCGGCGGCGCCGGGGGCCACGGGGACGCTAACCGGGAACGCGGTTCCCGTCGGCCGAGGGCGTGGTCTCCGACGGGCCGGGAGGGCGCCGTCGCCGATCAGCCGAAGTCCATGCCCTCCAGCGACCCTGACGGCTCGATGTCGGGCAGGCGCACCATGCGCAGGGAGTTGGCGATGCCGATCAACCCGGCCACGAGCGGGACGAGCAGCGCCACCTGCAGGGAGCGGTCCCTCGCCTCGGCGTTGACGTCGAGGATCGCGGCCTCGACCTCCGGGGGCTGGTCGGTGATGAGGGCGTCGAGCTGGGCGTTACTCATGATCTCGGCGTCGTCCTCGAGGGCGGTGGCGATGCGAGCCTGCTCGGCGGGAGGGATGACGTCGCTGGCCTCGGTCAGGTTCGTGAAGGAGAACGAGAGCGTGGCCAACATGATGCCGCCGGCCATGGCCAGCCCGAACGACAGCCCGAAGTTGCCACCCGCCGAGTTCACGCCGGCCGCCTCGCTGACTCGCTCCTCGGCGATCGGGGCGAGGGTGTAGTTGTTGAGCTGCGACACCAGCAGCCCGAAGCCGGCGCCGACGACCACGAGCGGCAGGGCGAGGGCGAGGCCGCGGTCGATGCGGGGCACGAGGACGACGATCGCGGCGATGCCGAGGCTGGCGAGCACGAAGCCGGCCCGGACGATCGCTGCCGGGCGACGGCGGCCGGCCCGCTTCCCGGCGACGAGCGCGACCACGAACATCGTGAGCGACAGCGGGGCCATGGACAGGCCGGCCTTCATCGCGTTGTAGCCGAGCGTCATCTGCAGGAACAGCGGGAGGGCGATCATGAGCCCGCCCAGGCCGACCTGCTGGAGGAGCTGGCCCGAGATGCCGGCGGTGAAGTTCGGCAGCCGGAACAGGTCGGGGTCGAGCAGGGGCTCGCGGCCGGCGCGCTTGCGCCGTCTGAGCCACCACGCCAGCAGGGCCAGGGCCACGGCGCCGACCGCGAGGAGCGCTCCCACCGCCTCCCCGCCCTCCTGCCACACCAGGATGCCGAGCACGACGCCGCCCATGCCCACGACGGACAGGCCGGCGCCCACCAGGTCGATGCGGCGGGGCCCGGTGTAGGGCACGTCGCGCACGAGGCCGATCTGGGCGAGGACCACGGCGATGATGACCACCTCGAGGGCGAAGCCGACCCGCCACGACAGGTAGGTCGTGAGGAACCCCCCAGCAAGGGCCCCACCGCGGCGGCGATGGCCGCCGACGCACCGACCATGGCGTAGGCCTGGCGCTGCGCCCGGCCGGTGAAGTTGCCGTGGATCAGCGACTGCATGGCGGGCAGGAGCAGTGAGGCACCGAGGCCGCCGATCACCGCCCAGAACACGAGGATGGCGGTCAGGCTCTGGGCGAGGGTCATGGCCAGGGCACCGATCGCGTAGGCGAGCAGGCCCAGCACGTAGGCCCGCTTGCGCCCGAGGAGGTCGCCGACCTTGGCGTTGATGAGGATGAACGCGGCGGAGACGAGGGCCTCGATGGCGATGGCCGCCTGCACCCCGCTGGCGGTGGTGTCGAGGTCGTCGATGACCGCGGAGATGGACACGTTCATGAGCGACGTGTCGACCACGAGGACGAACATGGCCATCGCCAGCAGCACCATCAGGCGCCGGCTCCCCTCGGGCGCGGCCGCGTGCTCGGGTTCCGTCACGCCCAGCCCGCCCGGCGCCGTGACCTCGCCGCTGCGCCCCGGGTCATCGCCGAAGTGTAGATGCCGTTGGACCACCCCGGCGACGCCGGCTCGCCCCCTACCGGGACCTCCGAGCGGCGCTGACGGCGGGCGGGCCGCGCCCGATCAACCCGCCGGTGCGGCGCCTCGTTGGCGTCGGGTGATCATCCCCGCGGCCAGCCAGGCGTCGAGCGCGATCCCGAGCGACTCGCGGACGGGCCGGAAGGCGACCCCGAGCTCCCGTGCGGTGGCATCGTCCGTGCCGGGCCACGTGGTGATGAGGGTCATCGCCTCCTCGGTCAGCGACGGCTCGTAGGGCAGGGCGGATGCGGCGAGGTCGGCGGCGCGCCCCATGGCACGGAGGACGCCGGGCGCGAACGGCGCGATCGGGAACCGCCGCCCGGTCAGGGCCCGGAGCTCGCGCTGCAGGTCCTCCATGGTCAGGCGGGCGCCGCCGCACATGACCCGGGCCGGCGCCGGGCCCGACGGGTCCAGCAGCCGGCGGTGCACCTCGGCCACGTCGCGGACGTCGACCAGTGAGATCGCGGCCCGGCGGGTCGGGAGCACGCCACCGGCGACGAAGCTGGCCACCCCCCGGGACGTCTCGCCGAGCGCCTCCCCCGCCGCCGGCCCGATGACCCCGGCGGGGTATGTGATGTGGACCGGGGCGCCGGCGGCCTGCAAGGACCGGGCGACGAGCTCGGCCGCGGCCTTGGAGGCGGCGTAGCCGACCGACTCCGCCACCGGGTCGTCGACGCCGAGGGGCAGGTCGCCGTAGCGCAGCGCGCTGGTGGACGACACGTGGACGATCGGATCGAGACCGAGCTCGGCGGCGCCGCGCACCACGTGCTCCGCCCCTGCCGTGTTCACCGTCAGCGCCTCGGCGGCGTGCTTGCGCTCCACCGACACCGCGCCGGCGGCGTGCACGACGGCGTCGCACCCGAGCAGGGCGCCACGCACCGAGTCCCGGTCGGTGACATCGCCGAGGACCAGCTCGACGTCGTCGCCCCAGCCCACGGCGCGTCCCATGCGGCGGGCCCTTCCGTGGTCGCGCACGAGGAGGCGCAGGTCGTGGCCGTCATCGTGCAGGGCGCGGGCGGTGTGCGCCCCGACGAACCCCGTCGCCCCGGTGACGAGGACCTTCACGCGCCCACCGCGGCCGCCGTGCGGTCGAGCTCGTCGAGGAGCAGCGGGCCCAGGGCCTGCAGCCCGTCGCCTGCGCTCGCGTAGGCGTGGACGCCCACCATGAGGTCGTCCCGGTAGCTCCAGGCGGTGAGGTTCAGCCCGAAGTGCCCGGCCAGGGGGCCGACCGAGCGCAGCTCGGCCACCGGCAACCCCAGGATCGAGAACGGGGCCGGGCCCCGCACGCTCGAGCAGATGAGGTTGTACGCGGGACGGCCGCGGCGGCGTTCTTCGGCCTCCATCGCCCGCACGATGCCGCCGTTGAGCCGCCGGAAGCGCTGCAGGTCCGGGAGCAGCCGGGGGTCGTGGGCCGTGGACGCCCGCGCCGCCCGGATGCTCGCCCGGACCGCGTCGAGGCGGGCGGCCCCGTCGACGACGTCGGTGCACAGCGAGACCGACACGACGGTGGTGCCGTTGCCGTACCGGTGCGGCCGTGACGGCAGACCGATGGGGACGTTCGTCGTCAGCGTCCCGTCGACGGGCTCGCCCAGCGCCTCGAGGTGGCGGCGCACCGCGCCGCCGACCACCGCCAGGTACACCTCGGTGAGGCTCGCCCCGGAGGCGGCCCGCACGGCGGCGAGGCGCGCCAACGGCAGGGGGGCGAAGGTGACGCGCCGGCCCGCCTCCGGCTCGCCGTTGAAGCGCGTCCCGGGACCGAGGAAGGGCTTCGTGGCCGTCGGACGACCGGCGCGGGCGTCGGCGCGCAGACGACGTTGGGCCCGACCGAAGCGCGCCAGTAGCGCCGGGAGCCGGCCGAGGTCACGGGCGCCGGTGGCCAGGGCGTGGCGCGGGACCGAGCCCGTCTCGACCCACGGGATGGCGCCGAGGCGCTCCTCGGCCGTCGGCTCGCCGGCGCGGCGATCGGCCAGCTCCTCCCAGAGCGACACGCTGCCGGCGCCGTCGGCGATGGCGTGGTGGATCCGGAAGACCAGGGCGTCGCGGCCGCCGGCGAGACCGGTCACGTGGGTGAGGTGCCAGAGCGGCCGGGACCGGTCGAGCGGGTCGCCGGCGGCCGCCGACAGCCGCGCGTCGAGCTCGGCCTCGCCTCCCGGGGCCGGGAGGGCGACGTGGTCGACCTGGGCCGTCACGTCGGGCACGCCGCCGTCCACCCAGACCGGGCGGGCCCACCGGGGCCCGGCGAGCACCCACCGCAGCGGCGGCGCCTCGACCAGGGTGGTGGCCGCCCACCGTTCGACCTCGTCGGCGGCGATCGGCCCTTCGAGGACGGCCACCTTCAGCGTGTGCATCGGCCGGTCGGGCCGCTCCTGGCTGAGCTGGAAGAGGTCCGGCCCGTCGAGGACGTGCACTCAGGAGGCTCCCGGCCCCGGTGACCGGCGCACCGCTGGGCGTCCCATCAGTGCGGCACCATGCCGCCGTCGACGAGGAGGGCCTGGCCGGTGATGAAGCTGCCGGCGTCCGAGGTGAGCAGCAGCGCAGGGCCGACGATCTCGTCGGGGCTGGCCATGCGCTTGAGCAGCATCAGCTGGCTCATCATCTCCTGGCGCTCCGGGCTGTTGGATCGGACCATGTCGGTGTCGACCGTGCCGGGGGCCAGGGCGTTGACCCGGATGCCGAAGGGCGCGAACTCAGCGGCCGCCGAGCGCGTGTGGGCGAGGAGGCCCGCCTTGCCCGTGGCGTAGAGCGAGATGTTGGGCGAGAACATGAAGGCGGCGCCGGAGAGGATGTTCAGCACCGCGGCGTGGCCGCTCTCCTTCAGGTGGGGCAGGGCGGCCGCGGTGAGGAAGACCGGGCCCCGGAGGTTTACGTCGAGGGACTTCTCCCACGCCTCCGGCGTGTAGTCGGCGATCGGCTGGGCCAGGGCGGTGGCCGCGTTGTTGACCACGACGTCGATGCGGCCGAAGGCGTCGACCGTCCGGTCGACCAGGTTGCGCAGGGCGTCGAGATCGCCGAGGTGGGTCGCCACGCCGAGGGCGTCGACGCCCATCGAGCGCAGGTGCGCCTCGGTCTCGGCGCAGGACGCCGGCTTGCGGCTGGCCACCACCACCGTGGCGCCGGCACAGGCGTAGCCCTCGGCGAGGGCCCGGCCGATGCCGCGGGTGCCGCCGGTCACGATCACGACCCGGCCGGTCATGTCGAACAGGGTCGAGAAGGTCTCCTGGTTCACGACCGGCGAGGATAACGATGTTATGAGTGACCCGCCAGCGGTCAGGCGCCCGCCTCGTCCCGGCGGTCGGGCGCCTCGATGGCCTGCACGAAGCGGCGGGTGAGGTCGGCCCACGCCTCCGGGTCGGGGTCCTCGATGCCGAAGGCCTCGAGCACGCCGAGCCCGAGCTCCATGGCCCAGAGCATCATGACGGCGGCGCGCATGTCCACGGCCGGGTCGAGCTGGCCGCCGGACTGGGCGGCCTCGTACTCGACGACCCAGGACTCCATCCGCCGGACCTGCTCGCGGTGCAGGCGCTCGCGGACGGCGGCGTCACCACGGGCCGTCGCCGCCCCCTCGAGCAGGAGCGCCCGGAGCTGCGTGCGCTCGCGGACCCGCCGGCCGACGTCCTCCAGGTAGTCCCGGAAGGTGGTCTCGATGTCCCGCGGCGTCTCGACCCCGGTGTCGACCCGGGCGTCGATGGCCTCGACGAGCAGGTCGGCCTTGTTGAGGAAGTGCGCGTAGATGGCCCCGGTGGTGAGCGAGGAACGGCGGGCGAGGTCGCGCACCGAGACCGCGGCGTAGCCCTCCTCGGCGAAGACCTGGCCCGCGAGGTCGAGGAGCCGGTCGCGCGTCAGCGGCGGGGTGTCGACGACCTCGTCGGCGTCGGCCGACTCGACGACGTCGGCGCCGGCGCCGTCGGTGAGGTCGGTCACGGGCCGAAGGCTACCGAGGGCCCCGGGGCGGCCACCGGGATCAGCCGCTGTGGGTGAAGTCGCCGTCGAGCTGCACGACGTAGTCGTCCCCGCACGCGAAGGTGTCGTCCTGGGGCAGGTAGCGGACGAACGCCCCGTCCTGGACCTGCATCACGATGATGCAGGAGGCGCTCTCGTTCTCCGAGGGGTTCGTGGGGGCGTGGAGGCCGCCGCCGTCCCACTCGGTCACCGAGGCCGCCTCCTCGAGCAGGCAGTCGCGGGTCAGGGTGCCCGCGTCGTCGCAGGCGTCCGCCGCCTGGGTGAACAGCAGCCACGCGGACATGCTCTGGGCCCCCAGCAGGGCCACCTCACCGTCGATGCCCTCGACCAGGTCGATGTACTGCTGCACGGCCGGGTTCTGGTCGGCTTCCTCGAACGGCACGAACGAGGACCGGACGAAGGTGCCCTCGGCCGCGTCACCGGCGGCGTCGAGGTAGCCCTGGTCGTAGAAGTTCGCGTCCTGCGCGGTCACCTCGGGCGAGTAGCCCGCCTCGGACATGGCCTGCTGGAGCTGGGCGAGGAACGTGCCGTCGCCGACGAAGTTGAGCCACTCGACGCCGTCGTCCTGCAGCTTCTGCACGAACGGCGCCCAGTTGGCCTCGCCGGTGACGTTGTAGGACTGCTCCGACACGATGGTCGCGCCGACCTGCTCGTAGGCCTCGGCGGTGCGGTCGGCGATGGTCTTCAGCGTGCCGAAGTCGGCGTACATGATCCCGACGTGGTCGAGCGCCTCGGGGTGCTCCTCGGCGAGCAGGCGGATGTCGCCCACCGGGAAGCGGTCCTGGGGGTTGGGGGCGGGCTGGACCGTCCGCCGCTCGATGACGCTGTCGTGGCCGGCCGGGCCGCCCTTCTCGGGCGTGGCCGCGTAGGCGGCGATGTCGACGAGGCCGCACTCCTGGCCCGTGGACGACCACTCGGTGTCCTGGGCGCCGCCGCCACCGACGAGGGCGAGCACCTCGCCGCACGCCTCCGTCACCTTGGCGGCGTAGTCGAAGATGGCGGCGTCGTACTCGGTGAGCTCGATCGGCCGGCCGTTGATGCCGCCCTGGCTGTTGCACCACTCGACGAAGGCCTGGCCGGCGTCGAAGAGCTCCTGGTTGAGCCCCGGCTGGCCGCTGAACCCGGGATCGGAGATCGTGCCGATGGCGATCGCATCGTCGCTCACCCCGGTGGTCTGGCTCGGGTCCGACGAGCCGCCGCCGGCGGCCGCGGTCGTCGTGGTGTCACCGGCATCGTCGCCCTGGCTGCAGTGCGAGGGCTGCGTGCCGAACATCTGGCCCGCCGAGCTGTCGGCCGCCGTGGTGGTCGTGGCGCCGTCGCCGCTCGGCGCGGACGCGTCCTCGCCGCGAGATGAGCAGGCGGCCACGGTGAGCACGAGGACGAGGGAGACCAGGATCGCCCCAGGGCGCGTTCGAACGGACATGGCGTGGATCATAACGTTGTTCTGGATGCGGCCGGGACGCGCCGCCCCCGGTGCTCAGCGGGTCGAGAAGGGCACCGAGTCCGCCGTGTCGAGGACGATCTCGAGGTGGGCGAAGGCGAGCCCGCCGGCGGTGCGCACGACACGACCCTCGACGACCGCGGTGCTGATCGGGTCCGGCTTGCCCGCCTGGATCTGGGTGACCAGCAGGTAGGAGGTGAACGACGCCGCGTCCGGGCCGTCGGGGTCGGCGACCACGTTCGTGGTGCAGTGCCGGAGGGGGTGCGGGCTGTCGGCCCGGTGGGGGCGCTGCCAGTCGACCGCGGCCTGCCGCCCGGTGACGTCGCTGCGCACGAACTCCTCGTAGTCGGTCGTGCCGGTGTCGGTCCGGGTCACGAACCGCGCCTCGGCGGTCAGCAGCGGGGCGAGGCCGTCCACGTCGCCGGCGTCGTAGCGGTGCCAGTAGCGGGCCAGCAGCTCGGCGACCTCGGCCGTCGTCGGGGCGGCCCCGCTCACAGCGGGTCGCCCATGCGGGCGTAGGCGGCGGCGATGTTGCCGCCGAGGAACCCGGCCTTCACGGTCGAGTCGAAGCCCTCGAGCAGGTCGTCGTAGTAGGTGACCGGCGTGCCGTTGCCCTCGTGGTGCGGGTAGTCCGACGAGAAGACGGCCATTTCCGGGAACGCGCGCAGGAAGTCCACCGGCGACTCCCGGAGGGCGGGCACCGGGGAGATGCGGACGTGGTCACGGAAGTACTCCCCCGGCGTGCGGGGCAGGTCGTACTCGCCGAGGACCAGCGGGCTGACGCCGGGCTGGGCCATCACGTCGAGGCGGGTGATGAGGCGCGGCACCCACTCGATGCCGAGCTCGGAGATGAGCACCGTGAGCTTCGGGTGGCGCTCGAAGACCCCGCCGAAGACGAGCGCGGTGAGGTACACCTGCGCGGCCTGGTCGGGCTGGAGCACCGAGAGGAGGCGGATGAGGCCGGGGGCGGCGTCCTTCGCCCACCCGGGGTGGATGAGCGACGGCGCCATGCCCACGTGCAGCAGCGGGATCATGCCGAGGTCGGTGGCCGCCGACCAGACCGGGTCGAACGCCGGGGAGCTCGGGGCGATCCCGCCCTGGGGCTCGGCGCTGACGAGGAACGCGCGGCTGCCGAGACCACGCAGGCGGGTCATCTCCCGCACCGTCCAGTCGAGGTCGTCGTAGCGCAGGCAGGCGACCGGGTGGACCCGGCCACCGTGGCCGGCGAGGCGCTCGGCGAGCGTGGTGTTCACCGCCTCGAGGGTCCGCTGGCCCAGCGCGGGGTCGTCGATGACCCGGGCCAGCGTGTAGCCGCCGCCGGAGATCGCGTTCTGGTGGTCGATGCCCGCGTCGTCCATCCAGGCGATGCGGGCGTCGACGTTGGCCGCCGTCGTCAGCGGGTACTGGTCGGAGCCGGCGTACACCAGGTCGTGGAGGCGCTGCTCGCCGAGCATGAAGGTCATCGCCGGCGTGACCATCTCCTCGATGGGGGGCCGCTCGGCGACCGGGACGCCCCGGAGGAGGTCGTCGCTGACGAAGAAGGCGAACATCTCCGGCGAGCCCAGGCGGAAGCGGGGGTCACCGGTCGGCAACCGCTCGGGCAGCTCGGCCTTCAGCGAGGGGAAGTCGTCGAGCCAGTCGAGCTCGGGCTCGAAGTGGGCGTCGACGTCGATCACGAGGCTGCCTGAGGCCATGCCGGCGAGCATAACAGCGTTATGTTCGGGCGGAAAGACCGCCGCGCGCTAGGTCGAGAGGATGGAGACGCCGGCGGTGCCGGGAGCGCCGTAGAGCTGGGCGTACCCGACCTTGGGGTCGCCGGGGACCTGGCGCTCGCCGGCCTGGCCGCGGAGCTGGAGCACCAGCTCGTGCACCTGGCGGAGGCCCGACGCGCCGATGGGTTCGCCGTTGGCGATGAGCCCGCCGTCGGTGTTGACCGGCAGCGGGCCGCCGATCTCGGTGGCGCCGTCGGCGATGAGCTGCTCCTGGTCACCGTCGGCGCAGAAGCCGTTCTCGGCGAGGTGGATGACCTCGGCGCCGGCGTCGGTGTCCTGCAGCTGGATGACGTCGACGTCCTCCGGGCCGATGCCGGCGAGCTCGTACGCCGCCTTGGAGGCGTAGACGGTGGGGGCGTCGTCCTGGTCGACCGCGGCCCACGAGGCGTGCACCTCGAACGCGCCGTAGCGGCGGGTGCGCAGCGTCGTGGCCCGCAGGTAGATCGGCGTCGAGGTGTACTCGTGGGCCTTGTCGGCCCGGCACAGCAGCACCGCGGCGGCGCCCTCGTCGGGGGCGCAGAACATGTAGTGGGTGAGCGGGTAGTTGAGCATCCGCGAGGCGAGGATGTCCTCGACGCTCACGGGCTTGCGGCGGAAGGCGTTCGGGTTCAGCGAGCCGTTCCGGTAGTTCTTGGCCGCCACCCGGGCCAGGGTCTCGTGGGAGATCCCGTGGTCGTGCATGTAGCGGTTGATCTTCATGGCGAAGAACTTGGTGGTGAGGAAGTGGCCGATCTCGCCGTACCAGGGCGGGGCGGCGTAGTCGACGGGGTCGGACGTGAACGCGCCGGCGGCGTGCTTGTCCATGCCCACGGCCACGCCGAGGTCGTACTGGCCCGAGCGGATCGAGTCGGCGGTGAGCTGCAGCGCGGTGGCCGCGGTGGCGCAGCCGTTGTAGACGTCCATGAAGGGGATGCCGGTGAGGCCGAGGCGGCTGGTCACCGCATCGGGGTTGTCCACCTCGAAGCTGCCGCCGAAGCCGAACTGCACGTCCGACCACTGGGCGCCGGCGTCGGCGAGCGCGGCGCGGATGGCGTCGGCGCCCATGTCGATGGCCGACTTCTCGCCGAACCGGCCGAACGGGTGGAGCCCCACCCCGATGATCGCGACATCGGTCATGACGCCTCCTCGACTGGTGCAAAGGCGAAGGTGACGACCTCGGTGCCGTCCTCGTCGGTGCGGAAGGGCACGACCACGACCTCCATGGGCATGCCGAAGTCGAGGGCGTCGACGTCGGCGGTGGTGAGCCGCCCCTCGACCCGGACCTCGCCGCCGAGCTCGACCAGGCCCACGCCGTAGGGGCGGAAGGTCTCCACGGTCTCGCCGCTGGCGTAGGGCTCCTTGGGCAGGAACTCCTGGGTGGTGAAGGTCCACAGCGTGCCCTGGCGGGCCAGCAGGTGGCGATCGACCTCGGTCGAGCCGCACCGGGCGCACGACGGGGGCTGGGGGAAGGTCACCGACCCGCAGGCGGTGCACCGCCCGCCGATCAACTGGGGCTCGTCCGCCGGCCACGTGAAGACATCCGGCGCGAAGGGAACGCTGGTCACGCCCCGACGGTAGTCGAGAACGGCGTTTCCGTCACCCGCACTCGTCGTTTCCGCCCGCGGCGCTCAGCCGTCGGCGGCCCGGTAGGCGGCGACCACCGGCGCCAGCTCGTCGGGCGAGGCGCCGTGGAGGATGACCGCGTCGGCGCCCAGGTCGAACTGGCCGTGCACCGTCGCCACGCACTGCTCCGGGGAGCCCGTCGCCGACGGCGCCAGCCACTCCTCGGGGATCAGGGTGGCGATGTGCTCGAGCTGCTCGGTGGTGGCCTTCTGGTCGATGGCGCCCGCAAAGGTCCCCACCACGGGATCGGCGCGGAAGGCGGCGAGCGGGGCCGGGTCCCAGCCGTTGGTGGCGACGAGGAGGTCGCCGTAGCCCTGGAGGTAGCCGGCGAGGCGGCCGACGGTCTTGCGCAGGCGCACGTCCTCAGGGAGGTGATCGCCGACGGTGGCGAAGCAGGACCACACCGTGACCGCGTCGGGGTCGCGGCCCGCCTGCTCGGCGGCCCGCTTCACCGTGGCCACGGCCCGGGCGGTGGTCTCGTCGGTGAAGAAGGTGTGCAGCACGACGTGGTCGAAGGCCCGGCCGCCCAGCTTCAGCGACTCGGGCCCGAAGGCCACCAGGAGCAGGGGGATGTCCTCGTCGAACTCGGTGCCGAGGGTCAGCACGGGCCACGAGCCGGACGGCCCCTGGTGCCCGACGACGACCTCGCCCTTCCAGAGGCGGCGCAGCAGGCCGGCGGCGTCCTCCAGCTGCGCGGTCGTGATCCGGGGGATGCCGAAGGCGTCCTGCATCAGCGGGATGCCACGACCCAGGCCCAGCACGTAGCGACCGCCCGTGAGGGTGTGCATCGTCATCGCGTGCGAGGCGGTGACGAGCGGGTGGCGGGTGTTGTGGTTGGTCGCCGCGGTGGCGATGCGCAGGCCGGTGGGCACCGCGCCGGCGGCGCCCGCCAGCGTCGCCGCCTCCTTCACGTTGTAGCGCTCGGAGATGAACGCGGTGCCGAGGCCGAGCGCCTCGCCCCCCGCCATCTCGTCGACGATCCCGGCGGGCGAGGTCACACCCCCCGCCAGCAGGTAGAAGCCGAGCTCGTCCAGGCGGCGATCGGTCATGGGGGGCTCCCGGGGTCGGTCGGCAGGCGGGGCTGGTGGCGGGCGGCACCGTAGCCGCGCCGGACGGTTTCGACGCCCGTGTCGAAAAGCGCGGCGACCGCCTAGGCTCGCCGGCCGTGCCGGCCCCCGAGCGCCTCCGAGGCCCCGCGTGACCGCCTTCGGCCGTCTGCTCGCCGATCGGGCCGACGACGACGGCGTCGCCCTGCTGCACGGGGACGGCGCCTGGACCTACCGCGAGCTCGTCGCCGAGGGTCGCCGGCGGGCGGCCCTCCTGGCCGAGCGGCTCGACCCCGACCGACCGCCCCACGTCGGCGTGCTGCTCGACAACGTGCCGGACTACCTGTTCTGGCTGGTGGCCGGTGCCCTCTCCGGCGCGATCGTCGTCGGCATCAACTCGACCTACCGCGGCGAACCGCTCGCCCAGTTGATCGACCACACCGACTGCCAGGTGCTCGTCACGTCGAGCGACCTCGCGCCCCTGCTCGACACCGCGCCCCACGAGCTGCCGGATCAGCGGGTGCTCGTCGTCGACGACCCGGGCTATGCGGACGCCCTCGCCGCCGTGGACCCCGACGCCGCCGCCGGCCCGCTCCCCGACGAGGACGACCTCTACCTCCTGATCTTCACCTCGGGCTCCACGGGCCTACCCAAGGCGGTGCGGTGCACGCAGGGCCGCATCGGGCGCACCGGCGCACACGTGGCGGGGATCTCCGGCCTCGCCCCCGGCGACGTCACCTACGCCCCGCTCCCCTTCTTCCACGCCGCCTCGCTGTTCACGGGCTGGGCCGGCGCCGTGCACGCCGGCACGCCCATCGCCACCCGTACCCGCTTCTCGGCGTCGGGCACCGTCCCCGACCTGCGTCGCTTCGGCGCCACCCACCTCACCTACACGGGCAAGGTCCTCAACTACCTCCTCGCCGTGCCCGAGGCGCCCGACGACGCCACCGTGCCGCTGCGCCTGGCCATCGGCAACGAGGCCTCCGAGGCCGACATCCGCGAGTTCGCCCGCCGCTTCGACTGCCAGGTGCGCGACAGCTACGGATCGACCGAGGGCGTGATCATCATCCGGCGCGACGCCTCGATGCCGCGGGGCGCGCTCGGCACGGCGGCCGACACGGTGAAGGTCCTGGACCCCGAGACGGGGGTCGAGTGCCCGCGGGCGGTCTTCGACGAGGACGGCCGGGTCACCAACCTCGACGAGGCGGTGGGCGAGATCGTCGAGACCCAGCCGACCTCGGGTTTCGAGGGCTACTACCGCAATGCCGCCGCCACCGAGGAGCGCTTCCGCGACGGCGCCTACTGGTCGGGCGACCTCGCCTACCGCGACGCCGACGGCTGGCTGTACTTCGCCGGCCGCTCGAACGACTGGCTGCGCGTGGACGGCGAGAACTTCGCGGCCGGCCCCGTCGAGGCGATCCTCGGCCGCCACCCCGACGTCCGGTCGGTGGCGGTCTACGCCGTCCCCGACGACCCCGTCGGCGACCGGGTGATGGTGGCGCTGGAGCTGTGGGCCGGCGCCACCTTCGACGCCGCGGCGTTCGACGCCTTCCTCGCCACCCAACCGGACCTCGGCCCCAAGTGGGTGCCGGCGTTCGTCCGGGTCGACGACGAGCTCCCGAAGCTGTCGAGCATGAAGGTCGACAAGAAGGCGCTGCGGCGCGACGCCTGGCGGTCCGCCGGCGTGGTGTGGCGGCCGGCCAAGGGCGAGGCCCTGCGCCCGCTCACTGACGAGGACCGGGACGCGCTCGCACCGCTGCTCGACGGCCCGAGCAGGGCGACGTGACCGACACCGTCACGCCGCGCTCGGCCAAGGGCGTGCGCACCCGGGCCCGGCTGCTCGACGCCGCCCGCGAGGTCTTCGAGGCCCTCGGCTTCCTCGAGGCCCGGGTGTCCGACATCGTCGAGCGGGCCGGCCTCTCGCACGGCAGCTTCTACCACTACTTCGACTCAAAGGAGCAGGTGTTCCGGGCGGTCGCGGAGACCCTCGAGGCGCAGCTGACCGCACCGGCGGACGAGCAGGAGCGGGAGCGGGAGCGGGACGGCGACGAGGGCGGTGACGGGACCGCCCCGGCCCCCGCGTCGGAGTACGCGCGCATCCTCGCCGCCAACCGCCTCTACCTCGAGCGCTACCGGGCCCACGCCCGGATCATGGGCGTGATCGAGGAGGTCTCCCGGTACGACGACCACGTCAACCAGGCCCGCATGCGCCGCCAGAAGCACTTCGCCGACCGCGCCGAGCGGGCCATCCGCCGGCTCCAGGACGCCGGCGAGGCCGACCCGGCCGTCGACCCCGGCATCGCCGCCCTCGCCCTCGGCTCGATGGTCGCCCGCACCGCCGAGCTCTGGCTGGTCGAGGGCTGGGCCGACTACGACCTCGACGTCGTGGCCGAGCAGGTCACCCGCCTCTGGGCCGGCGCCCTCGGCCTCCCCGTCCCACCCCGTTCCTGACCGCGACCGCCGAGGCCGGATCCCGCCGAACTGGCTCCTGATTTCGGTGCTCTGGCACCGAAATCGGGAGCCAGAACGAAAGGCCTGGGGGCGGGCGCGCTTGGCGTCAGGCCGGGACGGTGACGCCCAGGAGGTCGACGGCGTTGGTACGGGCGATGCGGGCCACGTCGGCGTCGGGGAGGCCGGCGAGCGTCCCGGTGACGAACTCGTGGGGCGTGCGGGTGCCCTCCGCATGGGGCCAGTCCGAGCCGAGCAGGAGGCGGTCGGCCCGGAAGGCGGCCGCCACCTCGGGAACGTCGTCCTCCCAGAACGGCGTGACCCACACGTGCTCGCCGAAGGTGTCGCGGGGGTGCTCGGCGAAGAAGCCGGGGTTGCGGTTGGCGGCGTCGTCGAGGCGGTGCAGCAGGTCCGGGATCCACGATGCCCCGTTCTCGACGCTGGCGAGACGGAGCCCGGGGTGGCGCTCGAAGAGCTTGTGGCACACCGCGGCGGCGTAGAAGTCGCTGACGGCGCGGCCCTTGGTCACCACGTTGCGGAGGGGCGAGCGGAAGACCGAGCTCTCCGCGCCGCCGGGCTCCCACATCTGGACGATGGCGTCGTAGCCATCGTTGCCGGCGTGGGTCGCCACCACCACGCCCGACTCGGCCGCCAGCGCCCAGAACGGGTCGTACGCGGGGTCGAACGGGGAGCGGTAGCCGCCCGGGACCGGGACGGGCGCGTTGCGGACGTTGACCGCCACGGCGCCCCGGTCGAGCAGGTCGCGCAGCTCGGCGACGGCGGCCGCCGGATCGAGGAACGGGATGTACGGGACGGCGAAGAGACGGCCCTGGTGGGCGAAGCCCCAGTCCTCCTCCAGCCAGCGGTTGAAGCCGGCGAAGACCGCGGCGGCGGCCTCGGGGTCGTCCTTGAGCGCCTCCTCCAGGCCGACGCCCAGGGTCGGGAAGAGGAGGGTGGCGGCCACGCCCTGCTCGTCGAGCACGGCCAGGCGGGCCTCACGGTCCCGGTACTCGGGTCGGATCGGCTCGAGCTCGCCGAAGGCCTCCACGATGGTCTTGGCCTCGGGGTTGCCCCGGTACCACTCGTAGAGGCAACCGGGCTTGGCCACCGGGTCGAAGGTGGGGTTGGCCACGTAGGCGTTGACCCGGCCGCCGACGAGCAGGCGCCGGCGCCCGTCGACCTCGGCCCAGCGCACGCCCCGGCCCCGCAGCGCCGGGTCCTGGTGGCGGGTGAAGGCGTCTTCGGCTTCGTAGTAGTGGTTGTCGAAGTCGAAGATCCGCTCGGCCATCGGTCCTCCCGGGGGGTTTGACCCCCTGTCGGCGCCCGACGAGACTACCGAAGTTGACACGGGCGTCGAAAAGCCGGGGGACCGCATGACCGCCACACCGCCGTTCCCGGACGCGCCCGAGGACGTCACCGCCGAGTGGCTGACCGCCGCACTGCGCACCACCGACCCCACCGCCGAGGTCACGGGTGTCGAGGTGCTGGCGCGACACGCGGGCACGACCGGCCGCCTCCGGCTCGGGCTCACCCACGCCCCCGGCGCCGCCGGGCCGGCCAGCGTCTTCGTGAAGCTGCCGCCGTTCGAGGAGGGCCAGCGCAAGCTGGTCGCGGCCACGGACATGGGCCGCCGCGAGGCCCGCTTCTACGCCGAGCTCGCCGGCGAGGTGCCGCTGCGGGTGCCCGGCTGCCACTACGCCGCCCACGGCGAGGAGCGCACCGAGTACGTCATGGTGCTGGAGGACCTCGAGGCGTCGGGCTGCCGCTTCACCGACCGGGCCGACCCCGGCGGGGCCGAGCACGCCGGGAAGGTCGTCGAGGGCCTCGGCCGCCTGCACGCCCACTTCTGGGAGGACGCCCGCTTCGGCGACGGCACCCTCGACTGGGTGCGGCCGGCGATGCGGGGCAAGCGGGGCGCGGACTTCGTGGCCATGGCCAAGGAGCAGTTCGCCGCCGAGTCGCCGCCGCTGTTCGCCGAGCTGTGCGACCTCTACATCGAGCACGCCGACGCCGTCGTCGAGTGCTGGGACGAGGGCGAGACGACGCTCGTCCACGGCGACACCCACTCGGGCAACCAGTTCGTGGACGGCGACGCCGTCGGCCTCTACGACTGGGCGGTCATCAGCCGCTCCCCCGGCGTGCGCGACCTGGCCATCTTCCTCGGCAACTCGTGCGCCACGGAGCTCCGCCGCGAGCACGAGGCCGACTGGCTCGCCGCCTACCGGCGGGTGCTGGTCGACGCCGGCGTCGACGCCCCGCCGGCCGACGTGCTGTTCGACCGCTACCGGCGCTGCGTGCTCTACGCCTGGATCGCGGCGACGACGACCGCGGCCATGGGCAGCCGCTGGCAGCCGATCGAGGTGGGGCGGGCGGGCATGGCGAGGGCCACGACCGCCTGCGCCGACCTCGACACCCTCGGCGCCCTCCGCGCCGCCCTCTGAGCGCGTTGTCGAGGCAATAGCCCCTGGATTCCGGGGGCTATTGCCTCGAGTTCGTCAGATCGCGGCGGGTTCCGGTACTCAGGAGGACGAGGCCGGCGGCTTCGTTG